>Ga0194044_10000059_pt1 | contig 39685 bp, 37 predicted proteins | sample JunL4417m_MetaG_FD_155460 | JGI IMG/M metagenome (GOLD analysis project Ga0194044, IMG submission 155460) | Anoxic zone freshwater microbial communities from boreal shield lake in IISD Experimental Lakes Area, Ontario, Canada - Jun2016-L442-17m | ecosystem: Environmental > Aquatic > Freshwater...
TTGGCACCAAAAAGGTCAAAACAGTTACCAACGTCTCGCCAGCTTCTGGGGCCAAGGTTTCCCCTGGATCAACAATTACCATCACGCTGGGGTAATTTCGATAGGGTTGCCTAATGGCCGCCGCAATTAAAAAAACGACTCCTTCAACATCGGGGACTCCGGGGACACCAAGGACTCCAAGAATTGGTGCCCACACCCCGACTTCTGGCGGCATGGCGAAGCGATCGATTGCATACGCGCAAGAAACAAAATCAGAGGCCATCCAAGTTTTTGCCTCAAACCCACGGGGTTGGGCGATGCCCGAGGCAAATGTTGAAGCAGATACCGCCTTTCGTACTCGAGCCTTGGAATTAGATATTGAAACTTATGTTCATGCACCATTCCTAATTAATTTGGGCTCGCCAACAGTTGGAACTTATGAGAACTCCTTAGCTTCCACTGCTTATTCCTTAAAACGTGGTCGCGAAATTGGGTCTAAGGGTGTTGTCATACATACCGGTTCTGCTGTCGATGTTAATCACGTAGCCAAAGCGTGGAAACAAATAAATAAAGGCATGATGCCAATACTTAAAAAACTTACTGATGAAGATCCTTGGTTATTGCTGGAACCAACCGCTGGTCAGGGTCAATCACTTGTTAAAGAACTTGATGATTTAACTAAATATTTCGATGCCCTCGAATGGCATCCGAAAGTCGGCGTTTGTCTAGATACCTGCCATGTTTTTGCAGCCGGCCACGACATAGCGAAAAAAGGTGGGATGACTGAAACCTTGGATTTACTCGTAAAAATTGTTGGAATCGAACGGATCCAGCTAATCCATGCGAATGATTCGATGGATGTCTGTGGCGCTTTGAAAGATCGCCACCAAAATATTGGTGCGGGCGAAATAGGCGTTAAACCCTTTCAAGAATTATTGGCACACCCGGCCGTCGCAAATGCTCCGCTAATTTTAGAGACGCCCGGAATGGAGCCTGAGCATGGTCAGGAGATTGCGCTTCTAAAATCGATGCGTGACAAAATTAAATGATGTTAAATGATTAAGAACAAGTTTTTTCCAGCATTCATTCTTACGGCAGTCTCTGCGATTTGGGGCAGCGCATTTGTTGTGATGAAAGATACTTTGCATCGCCTAGATGTAAATTCATTTTTAGCTTGGCGCTTCATGATTGCGACGCTTTTTTTAATTATTCTGCGCCCGATGGTATTGAAATCCTTTAATTTGGCATTTCTGAAAAAAGGCGCCCTAATCGGAACTTTTCTAGGCAGCGGCTATATCTTCCAGTCATTTGGACTCACACTTACTACCGTAGGTAAAACTGGATTTATCACCGGCTTGTATGTCGTTCTAACCCCAATTGTTGCCGCACTATTCCTCAAGAAAAACATTACAAAATTAGAGTGGGGCGCTGTTCTACTTGCAACAGCCGGTCTTGCCTTGCTCTCATTCAAAGGTTTCCAGATCGGCCTCGGCGAATTCCTAGTTTTAGTAAGTGCGCTGCTCTTTGCACTCCACATAGTCGCACTTGGCGAATGGGCCTCTGACTTGGATACCTACGCACTTACCGTTCTACAGCTCGCAACATGTTCCGTGATTACTTTCTTAGCCAGCTTAAAGAGCGGGTTTCATGTTCCGCCAGATGTTGGAGTTTGGAAAGCAATTATTTACACTGCCCTGTTTGCAACAGCGTTGGCATTTATCGTGCAGACCTGGGCCCAGTCATTTATCCCACCAGCAACGGTTGCGGTGATACTCGCGATGGAAGTGGTTTTTGCGGCGATATTTGGTATTTGGATTCTAAATGAAACCTTAACGCTGCGGATTGCAAGTGGCGGCGCCATGGTCCTGGTTGCGATGTACGCAATTATCTTTTTAGACCGAAGCCCCACAGATGTGGCAGGATCAACCAATGATTGATCTGCGCTCCGACACTGTAACTAAGCCAAGTGAAGCTATGCGCGCTGCCATGATGGCTGCGCCAGTTGGTGATGATGTTTATGGCGATGATCCGACAGTAAATGCCTTGGAGTCTCGCGTGGCTGCTATGTTCGGAAAAGAAGCTGCACTCTTTACACCTTCTGGGTCGCTGGCAAACCAATTGGGAATAAAACTGCTCGTAAAACCTGGCGAGGAACTTATTACCGAAACTAATTCTCATATTGTCCGAGCAGAACTTGGTGCCGGCGCAGTCTTTAGCGGAATAACAACTCGGACTTGGAAAGCCCCATTTGGAATTTTGCGAAGCGAAGATCCACTCGAAATTGCAGCCCCCGATTCTGGCCCATATTTGGTTTCAACTACAGCTATCGCTATTGAGAACACTCATAACTTTGGTGGTGGCAGCGTTCAACCGATTTCCGAAATTATTAAATTGCGAGCTGCCAGCAAAAAACTTGGTATAGCAATGCATCTAGATGGTGCACGAATCTGGAATGCTCATGTGGCAAGCGGTGTCAGCTTTGCGCAATACGGCGAACAATTCGACACCGTAAGTGTCTGTCTTTCTAAAGGATTGGGTGCACCGATAGGCTCACTTATCCTTGCTTCAAAGGAACAAATCGCGACTGCTCGGGTGTGGCGCAAGCGCTACGGTGCCGGAATGCGACAAGTGGGATTTTTGGCCGCCGCCGGGAATTTTGCGCTGGATAACAACATCAAACGGCTTGCCGAGGATCATGCACGAGCAAAGACAATTGCACAGATGTGTGCCGAAATCGCTGCCTCAACCATCGATCCGCAAACGGTAGCGACAAATATTGTTGCACTTGATCTTTCGGCATTATCAGTAACCGCTCAAGAGTTAAATTCACAGTTGAAGGAAAATGGAATTCTCGCAAGCGCCTTAGGGCCAAATTTCTTGCGCCTAGTTACACATTTAGATTTTACCGATGCGGATCTAGCTAAAGTTCTTGAAGTACTACCAAATCTTTTAAAGCGCGCCCTCGTGGCGTAATAGCCAATCCTTAGTTTCTAAGCCATAACCATAATTTCCGAGTGCTCCCCCACTTTTAATAATTCGATGGCATGGGATTATTGGGGCGATTAAATTACGACCGCAAGCAGTACCTGCGGCTCGAACTGCAGCTGGCGAGCCCGCACGGGCTGCAAGGTCCGAGTATGACAATGTTTTTCCTGCTGGAATCTTTCGCATCGCTTTCCAGATCGCCTGCGAGAATTTTTCGCCTGGTTGTCGAACCTTAATCCCACCTAGAGCAGAAAAATCTCCGGCAAAGTAATCTGCAATTAAGTCACTGATTATTGGGATAGTTTTCACATTTTTAGCTTCAAGGCTGGAATCATCTGGATCCATACGTTCAAGAAGATCCTCAAAACTTCTAAAACCAGCGCCGAGAAGCACATCTTCGGAACTAATTAAATACAGCAACCCAATCGGCGTGCGATGGGTTGTCTTAAATAGCATTTGTAAACCCTACGCGCTAAGGCGCTAAATGACTAGAGGTTTTTAGCGATCGCGCAACATCTCGGCCACAAGAAATGCGAGCTCAAGAGATTGCGTGTGATTCAAACGAGGGTCGCAAGCCGTTTCGTAGCGATTCTTCAAATCATCTTCCGAGATATCTTCCCCGCCGCCAACGCATTCAGTGACGTCATCGCCGGTTAATTCAATGTGTATGCCGCCTGGATGAGTACCAAGAGCTTTATGTACTTCAAAGAAACCACGAACTTCATCGGTGACGTCATCAAATTTGCGAGTCTTGTATCCACTTGGCGCTTCGTAGGTGTTGCCATGCATTGGATCGCAGACCCAAAGAACTTTTGCGCCAGATTCCGTTACAGCTTTAACCAACGGTGGCAACTTCTCGCGGATCAAGCCAGCACCCATTCGAGTTATAAATGTTAATCGACCAGGTTCATTACTTGGATTCAATTTTGCAATCATTGCAAGGGCATCTTCGACAGTGCTCTTGGGTCCAAGTTTGATACCAATTGGATTTTGAATCTTGGAAGCAAAGTCCATATGTGCGCCATCAAGTTGGCGGGTGCGCTCCCCGACCCAAACGAAGTGTCCCGAAACGTCGTAAGCAAGACCGGTACGTGAATCAATTCTGGTCAGCGCTTTTTCATATTCCAGAATTAAAGCTTCATGCGAAGAGTAAAAATCAACCGTCTTAAATGCTTCGGGGTCTACTCCTGCTGATGCCATGAAATCTAGTGCGCGCCCTAATTCAGTCGCCATTTGTTCGTAACGTGCGCCGTAGCGTGGGTCAGTTACAAAACCCTTGTTCCATTCGTGAACTTGGCGCAGGTCAGCAAATCCACCTTGCGTGAAAGCACGCACTAAATTCAAAGTGGCGGAAGAAGTGTTGTATACCTGAACTAGTCGCTGTGGGTTTGGGGTTCTTGCTTCAAGAGTGAATTCAAGATCATTTACGGCGTCGCCGCGGTATGCCGGAAGTGTTACATCTCCCCGAGTTTCATTGTCGCTGCTTCGAGGTTTAGCAAACTGTCCCGCCATGCGGCCAACTTTGATTACCGGAAGGCTGGCAAAATATTGAAGTACTGCAGCCATTTGCAGAATCGTCTTTATGCGATTGCGAATTGAATCTGCTGTAGCAGCAACGAAAGTTTCAGCACAGTCCCCGCCTTGTAGCCAGAATGCGCGACCTTCTTGCGCCTCGGCAACACGCGCCTTCAAATTGTCACATTCACCTGCGAAGACCAGTGGTGGTAATTTCTTGAGCGTCTCAACTGCACTCTGAACTTGGGCACCATCAGCGCCGCCTGGCCATTGTGGTTGCTGCGCAGCAACTAGCCCGGGCGTAAAGAGCGAATCCAAGTTCATCATGACCTCAATCTTAGACAACGTTGTGATGGGGAGGCGTGGAATTAATTTCCACTATTAGCCGAAGAAGACCTCTGCTTCAGCATAAAGATCAGGCGTTACCAGCTTGAGTTGAGCAGTAGCTGATTCCAGTGGAACTCGAGCAATCTTGGTGCCGTGTAAGGCAACCATCTTGCCGAAATCTCCATCATGAATTGCAGTAATTGCATGAAGGCCGAAACGAGTAGCAAGTACGCGATCAAACGCTGTTGGCGAACCACCGCGTTGGATATGACCGAGAACGGAAGTACGTGCTTCTTTGCCAGTCTTAGCTTCGATTTGGCCAGCTAACCATTCGCCAATTCCAGAAAGTTTTACGTGACCGAAGGAATCCAAAGTTTGATCCTTGGTAATCATGTCACCATCTTGCGGAATTGCACCTTCGGCAATAACGATAATTGGTGCATAGGAAGACTTGAAGCGAGACTCAACCCATTCGCAAACTTTATCAACCGAGAACTTAACTTCTGGAATCAGAATACAAGCGGCGCCGCCGGCAATGCCTGAATGCAACGCAATCCAACCAGCATGGCGTCCCATAACTTCAACGATCAGCGCGCGATGGTGTGACTCGGCAGTTGTGTGCAAGCGATCGATCGCTTCAACTGCAATATTCACTGAAGTATCAAAACCAAATGTGTAATCCGTGTTGTTCAAATCGTTATCAATTGTTTTTGGAACGCCGACAACTTTTACACCGAGTGAATCAAGTTTCGTGGCTACGCCAAGTGTGTCTTCCCCACCTATGGCAACTAGTGCATCAATTCCCATTTTGGCCAGGTTCTCTTTGATTCGCTCTACGCCATTTTCGATCTTAAATGGATTAGTTCTAGATGAGCCAAGAATTGTTCCGCCACGTGGCAAAATTCCCCGAGTAGTTGATAAATTCAATTCCATTGTTAGGCCTTCAAGTGGGCCCTTCCAGCCGTCACGAAATCCGACAAATTCATAACCATATTCTTTTACGCCTTTACGAACGACAGCACGAATAACTGCATTAAGCCCAGGGCAATCTCCGCCACCTGTTAGAACACCAATACGCATCTTTACTCCAGTTTTAATAGTCCGAAAGTGGAAATGGTTAGAATTACTGGCAAAGTCTACCCTCTAGCCACTGCACCTTAAAACTTTTTGCGAATTGGAGCCATCACCGATATGAGCGGTAAAAATCTGGTCGATGGGCAAGCGCTGGTTGCAGGAATTGATTCTGGTACCCAGTCCGTCAAGGTCACAATTAGAAATGCCAAAACCGGCCAACTCATTCGAAGCGGTCGAGCTAGTCATCCTGATGGAAGTGAGATTGACCCAGCTCATTGGTGGGACGCGCTCTCGAGTGCAATAAAAGATGCTGGCGGGTTGGAAGATGTCAAAGCAATTTCAGTTTGCGCACAGCAGCATGGAATGGTCGTACTTGATTCAGGCGGAAATGTAATTCGACCAGCGCTACTTTGGAATGACACCAGATCTGCAAGTTCCGCCGCTGATTTAAATCAAGAATTTGGTGGCGCCCAAAAAATGGCAGAAGCCGTTGGGTCCGTGTTGGTTGCTGCATTTACCGCAAGCAAGATTCGCTGGCTTGCAGATAACGAACCGGAGAACGCAAAAAAAATTGCGGCAGTAGCACTCCCCCATGATTGGCTCGCCTGGAAACTTTCTGGAAGTAAAGAATTAAGTGATCTTTGCACCGATCGAGGAGATGCAAGTGGAACGGGCTACTTTGATAGCGTAACTAGCACTTACCGAAATGATATTTTCGCACTGGCGCTGAAATCTGAACGAGAGATAGTTTTGCCACGAATAATTGAATTTGATGCCGTCGCCTTGCACACCGAATCTGGAATACCTATCGCTGCTGGTACTGGAGACAACGCTGCGGCCGCCCTTGGCTTGGAGGCTAAACCTGGCGATGTCGTCGTCTCACTTGGAACTAGTGGAACTGCATTTGCCGTGTCACGAACCTCAACAAGTGATGCCACGGGTGAAGTTGCCGGCTTTGCAGATGCAACTGGAAATTTTCTACCGCTAGTTTGCACGCTAAATGCTGCGCGAATTCTAGATGCCGGTCTGCGGATTCTAGATTGCGACTTTGAAACCTTTGGTGAGTTGGCACTTAAAGCCGAACCTGGTGCGGGAGGTTTAACACTTCTCCCCTACTTCGAAGGAGAACGTACCCCAAATCGCCCAGAAGCTACTGGAGTCTTTAGCGGAATGAATCTTTCGAATTCAACTCGCGAAAATATTGCACGTGCGATGATCGAAGGAATGTTATGTGGAATGGCAGATGCAATTGCCTCACTTGAGGGCCAGGGCGTTGAAGTTAACCGAATCCTGCTAATTGGCGGCGCAGCTAAGAGCGCTGCGGTATCGCAAATTGCATCGGCAATTTTTGGTCGCGAGGTTTTAGTTCCACCTGCTGGCGAGTATGTTGCAGATGGTGCAGCAAAACAGGCGGCTTGGGTTCTACTAGGAAGCCCGCCTATTTGGAACTTGGGCGAAGTAAAAAGTATAAAATCCGCAGCAACTCCGGAAGTTATAATTAAGTATCGTAAACTTCGCGACCAAACAGAAGGTTGGTAATTCAAATGACACTTCGCCCAGAGATGGCTGATTACCTACAACTTCGCGCAACAAGCGGCCTTCCCGAAGTCTGGCAAGCAACAGTTGAAACCCTTCGTGCAAATATCGAGAACCGTCCCAACGCATCTGGAACGCCAGAAAAGATTTATGATGTTGAGCACCGCTTTATTCCTGGCCCAACTTCCGAGATGCCAGTTCGAATTTATCGCCCAGCCAAGCACGCGCCACTCCCCGCACTTGTCTTCTTTCATGGCGGTGGCTGGGTTTTAAATTCCTTGGATATTTACGAGCAGTCGCTGCGTTCCCTTGCAAATAAGGGTCAATTCATTGTGGTCGCCGTAAATTATCAAAAATCTCCGGAACACCCTTTTCCGATTCCATTCGATGACTGTTACGCAACCTTGCTTTGGGTTGCTAAGAACGCTGAAAAGTTGGGTATCGACCCCGACGCAATCGGAGTTGGCGGCGACAGTGCGGGCGGAAATCTTGCATCTGGCGTTGCCCTTAAAGCTAGAGACACCGAGGATGTCGCACTCGCATTTCAAACCTTAATCTATCCATGCAATGACAATGAAATGTCTTATGAATCTGCGCGAAGCAACGGTGATGGCTACGGATTAAGCACCAAATCTATGAAATGGTTTTGGGAGCAGTACCTCTCGAAAAAAGCCGATGCAAAGAATTCATATGCAGTTCCAGCTGCCGCTAAAGATTTCGCAAATCTTGCTCCCGCTATTGTTGTAACGGCTGAATTCGATCCGCTCTTGGATGATGGATATATCTATGCCGAAGCACTTCGAAAAGCTGGGAATACCGTCCTGTATCGAGAATACGAAGGACAAATTCATGGTTTCTTCTCACTCGCCGGCATAACCCCGCAAGCAAATGAACTTCATCAATTTTTATCTGATGAAATCAATGCAATTCTCAAGCGTTAATTATGGTTTCGCACCTAAATAAGAGAAACTAACCTCATGTCCAGACGCGGTTGGTTTCTCTTCTTTGCTGTCGGCTTGCTCTGGGGAATCCCTTATTTAATGATGAAGGTTGCGGTCAAAGAACTTGAACCGTCCGTTATCGTATTTTCAAGAGTAGTTATTGGATCCCTTATTTTGATTCCGATGGCAATCTCGCGTGGAACTCTACGTTCTGCAATAGTCAACTGGCGTTTCGTTCTCCCCTATGCGATTGGCGAAATGATCGGACCTTGGATTCTTATAACAACTGCGGAGCAGAAACTTTCTTCAGGTTTAGCTGGACTTCTAGTTGCAACCGTTCCAATCTGGGCAACCATACTTGCCTCCCTTCGTGGCGATAAAAGTGTCTGGCAAAGTAAACGTCTCTTTGGGATTGCTATTGGTTTCATCGGCATCGTCCTAGTGGTCGGAATTGAAAGTTTTTCTGGCAATCAGAGTCTCTTGGCAATCGGAATGATTTTGTTGGCTTCGGTAGGTTATTCCTGGGCCGTCACCATGGTTAACGCGCGAATCCCACACGTTGATGGCATCGCAATCAATGGCTTTGCGATGTTGATTACCGCGATTTTTTATCTCCCAATAGCTTTCATTCAAGCGCCAACGCAACTGCCGTCCGCAAAAGTTCTAATTTCAGTTATTTCACTGGGACTATTCCCAACCGCACTGGCATTCATTCTCTTCTTTATTTTATTGAAGGAAATCGGAACCGCACGTGGATCACTCGTTACCTATTTGAATACCGCATTTGCTGTTTTGCTTGGCGTAATTCTGCTAAACGAACTACTAACGCTTGGAATTGCGATCGGATTACCACTGGTATTGATCGGCTCTTATTTCGCCGGCCGAAAAGTAGAACCTACCGCTCTATAAATCCTAACTTTGTTAGGGCTTTCGCATCACGCTGCCACTCTTTGCTAACTTTCACATGTAGCCCCAAGTAAATTTTTGCATCCAAGAAAGTTTCGACTGAACCTCTGGCTCGAATTCCAATTGCTTTGAGCCTTGAACCTTGTGGCCCGATGATGATCGATTTTTGGCTGTCACGCTCGACGTGCAAGGTGGCATGGATATCGTAAAACTCTTTTCCTTCACGCTTACTCATCTCATCAATTGTGACGACGACCGAGTGTGGGACTTCTTCGTACAAATCTTCGATGGCAGCTTCACGAATTAACTCGGTAATTGTCAATTCACTTGCCTGGTCCGTAGTTATATCTTCCGGATAAAGGGAAGGCGAGACGGGAAGTGCCTTTGCAAGCAAGCCCAAAAGTAGATCAGTCTGTTCTAATTCCTTAGCAGATATTGGGACAATCTCTTCAACTTTTAGGCCAACTCGATTGGCAAATTCAGATACTGCTATAAGTTGTTGCATTAAATCTTCACTCTTCACGCGATCCACTTTGGTGACCGCAATATAAACTCGGCGTTGCTTCAATACTTGGCGCGCAATGAACTCATCGCCTTGGCCAATCTCTTCATCTGCAGGAATGCAGATTAAAACTGCATCCACCGATTCTAAATTCTCGGTAACCATGTTATTGAGACGTGTTCCAAGCAGAGTCTTGGGCTTATGAATTCCTGGAGTATCAACAACTATCATTTGAAAATCTGGCTTCGAGATGATCCCGCGAATTGGATTTCTTGTTGTATTCGGGTGCTTAGAAGTGATCACAATTTTGCGGCCAACAAGAGCATTTACAAGAGTGGACTTTCCAACATTGGGACGGCCAATTATTGCTACAAAGCCGGCCTTATGTTCTTCACTCATTGACGAATTCTCTCACTTAACAGCCAGTGGCAGTACCAATTCCATAACTTCTGCGATCGATGAAACTAGCTCGGCGCAGCGTTCGGAGATTAATCGATGGCAACCTTCACTGGTTGGTGAATTTATCGGCCCCGGAACGGCCATCACAGGTCGAAATATTTCGGCAGCATCTCTAGCAGTTCGAAGTGACCCGCTTCTAAATGCCGCTTCAACCACAACTGTGGTTTTCGATATTGCAGCAATCAGACGATTGCGAATGAGGAATCGATGCGGTGCAGCATGTACATCTGGCATAACCTCAGATATCAGTAAACCCGATTGCGCAATTTGCGCAAAAAGTATTTCATGCGCCGCTGGATAATTTTTATTAAAACCACCACCAAGAATTGCAACGGTTAAACCTTCGGCAGCTAGCGCACCTCGGTGGGCTGCTGCATCGATGCCAATAGCTCCTCCGCTTATGACCGCCCATTCACGGTCGCAGGCGCCAGCCGCGAAATCTTCAGCAATGCGTACCCCGTAATTTGTTGGGTTCCTTGTCCCAACAATTGCTATCGAGTTTCCTAATTGTGAAAGGTATTCTCGTTCGCCCTTGATTAAGAGCGCTATTGGTGGCGCTGCCAAATCCATCAGTTGCCTTGGCCATTCCAAATCTAGCGGTGTGAGCAAGAAGGCACCAGCTTTTTCAATCTGCTCTAGAACAGCCTCGCCATTTAAAGTAGCAATGCGTTCGCTTATTTTTGCTGATGAATTTTTGCTCTCCAAGTAACCGGAATCTAGTAGTTTCTCCCGCACGTGTTGCGCGCCAGAAATTGTGATTTCATTTGTCCAAAACTCAGAACCTCCTTCAATGGCGGCAAATAATTCGGCCCGGGCTAAAAGTTCTAAATTCATTACTGAAATAACTCCATTCCTTCACGGAATTGGTACGCAGTTATTACGTCGCTTTCATCAGGAATTACATGGCCCCGGGAATCGGCCAAGCTCCATGCGACTCTTAGTACTTTATGAAAGCCTCGAGCGCTGAGTCTTTCTTTATCAAGTTCCATATGTAGGAAATTCATCGCAGATTTTGTGGCGCAATATCTTTTACGAAGATGACCGGGTGGTATCTGCGAATTCAAATCCCAGGCTTCACCGGCAAATCGAAGGGCGGCAACTTGTCTAGCCAAAGTTACTCGCTCACGCACTACCTCGCTGGACTCCCCCAATTCTTCGCTGGCCATTTCGGCACGTGATGGTGGTTCAACAAAAACTCGAATATCAATTCGATCAAGGAGTGGTCCCGATAATCTCTGGAGGTAACGCCTAATAGATTGCTGTGAACAGGTGCAGCCACGACCCCGCCCACTGAAGCGACCACATGGACAGGGATTTGCCGCGAGAACCAATAAAAACTTTGCCGGATAAGTTACCGAACCAATTGCTCGCGAAATCGTTACCGATCCTGATTCAAGTGGTTGTCGAAGTGAATCTAAGACTCCCCTCGCGCATTCTGGTGCTTCATCGATAAATAGCACCCCTTCATGAGCAATCGAAGTTGCCCCAGGTTTAATTGCCCCCGAACCACCGCCAATCATTGCAACCGAAGTAGTCGTGTGATGTGGTGCAACAAAAGGCGGCAACGCTGACAATAAATCCCGCTGTGCCAAAGTACCTGCTACCGAATGAATTGCAGTAACTTCAAGTATTGCTGACAAGGAAAGTGGTGGCAAGATTGAAGGGATCCGCTCTGCCAACATAGTTTTGCCGGTACCAGGTGGACCAATAAAGAAAAGATGATGCCCACCGATGGCTGCAATCTCTAGCGCGTTACGAGCGACGCGTTGGCCCGCTACATCACATAAATCTAGTTGGCTCTTCGGTGTGGGATCGGAATAACTTTGAATCAAGAAATCTTCCTGCACTCCAGTCCGAAGGAATGAAGTTGCATCGCGCAGATTCGTAACGGCAATTACCTCGATACCAGGAACACACTTAGCCTCTAGATAATTAGCTGCTGGGACCATGACTCGATCCGCTCCAAATTTAGCCGCCGCTAAAACTGCGGGTAAAACTCCGCGGACAGCACGAAGTGAACCATCGAGGGATAACTCCCCTAGAAAAACTGTTTTAGGTTCAATTAAATTTGGTAGGAACCCTTGTGCCATTAATAGTGCTATCGCAATTGGTAGGTCGAAACTAGAACCACTTTTTGGTAACCAGGCAGGTGAAAGTGAAACTGTCACTTTCCGATTCGACCAACTTTCACCAGAGTTTGTAATCGCAGCTCGAACACGTTCTTTGGATTCAGAGAGTGCGGCATCGGGCAAACCAAGCAGAGTAAACCCAGGAAGACCCTCAGAAATATCAACCTCAACATCGATCAAATTTCCAATTAGGCCAGTTAGCGAAACTGTAGATGTCAGTGCCAATCCCATTACAAGACCGCTTCTCGGTAATCAATTTCATAATCTGATCCGGTAGGGATCGTTACCGCTGCACAATCAATTCGATACTCGTTTCCCCATTTGTGATGGAGAACTAGCCAAGCGAGGGCAAGCTTCTGTAGTCGATGTGCCTTTTCCCTAGTTATCGCTTCTAACGGGTGTCCAAATGCACTACTTGTTCTTGTTTTAACTTCTACAAAGACCAAAATATTTTCATTTGAAATTGCTACCAGATCAATTTCGCCATCTTTAATCCGCCAGTTTCGTTCGATAATTTGATAGCCACGGCCTTCTAAAAGCACCGCGACTAAATCTTCGCCCTTTGCGCCAAGTATTTGATTTCTTCCCATAAGAAGGCTGAGCGTAGGTATTTAGCGTAAATATTGGGCCCGATGTAAAGGGCGATGTGCAGAACTAGTTGTTGTTAATAAGTTTTTCGATATTTGCAAAAGACCGACGATGTATCTCACTTACTCCATGTAATTCCAGCGCCGCAGTGTGAGCTGCTGTTATATATCCCTTGTGCTTTGCCAGTCCATAACCTGGATACTTTTTATCAAGCTCGATCATAATTCGATCCCGGTAAACTTTGGCAAGAATCGAAGCGGCGCTAATAGAAACGGCTACTTGATCACCTTTCCAGACCGCGAGATTCGGAACGGTTAACCCTTCAATCGGATAACCATCAGTCAGAACATATTCAGGTGTCAAAGTTAGTCCCGCAATTGCTCTTCGCATTCCTTCTAAGTTGGATTTATGAAGTCCAAGGGCATCTAATTCGGCAACGCTGATCTCAATAATCGAATATGAAAGAGCCTGGGAAATAACCACGTCATACAAACTCTCGCGCATCTTCTCGGTTAGTTCTTTAGAATCTCGAACTTCGCAAAGCTCTTTTGAAAAAGGATCTCGAAGAATTACCGCGGCTATAACAAGCGGGCCGGCACATGGACCGCGGCCAGCCTCATCAACTCCAGCAATATTTTTAAGTCCGGAAGCGATTAAGGTCTCTTCAATCAGAACCATTTACTTACTCGTTTTAACTTGTACCTTTGAAAGATCGTGTCCAACGCTTAAGAATTTCGCGTGGGTAAATGGCCAGACGACAAACTCGGCACGGCCAACTACGGTATCTAGTGGAACCATGCCCTTGTGCAGGTCATCTGTATGGAATCTTGAGTCTGCGCTAGCGCCACGATGATCGCCCATTACCCAAATAAAACCCTTGGGAACGCTCACATCGAAATTGCTATCACTCGGCTTATTGCCCGCAAAAATGTAAGGCTCGTTAACTGAAACGTTATTTACCTGTAGGAAACCTTTTGCATCACAGCAAACAATGTGATCACCACCAACGCCAATTACTCGCTTAATTAAATATTGCTTTGCTGGATCGGGAAGAATCCCAACAGCAACTAAGCCACTCTTTACCGATTCCAAAGCTTTTGGCCCGGTGCTGACTGGCGCCGCACCTAACCAATTATTTGGGTCACGGAAGACAACTACTTCCCCGCGCTTTATCTCACTGAAATAACTGGCAAGTTTATTTACTGCGATCCGGTCGCCAACTTGCAGCGTGTTCTCCATGGAACCTGACGGTATGAAGAAAAAGTGAATAAAGAAGCTCTTTACAACTACTGAGACGATCAAAGCCGAAACTATGATTATTGGTAGTTCGCGAAGTAGCGAACCTTTCTTCGGCAAGCGCACTAATTAAATTTAATTAGGCTTCAGGAGTTGCTTCAGTAGTTGCTTCTGGTGCTGCAACTTCAGTCGCCGCTTCAACTACAACAACATCTGGAGTCTCTACAACTGCTTCAACTGTCTCAACTACCGGAGCGGTAATAACCTCTTCGACCTCAACAGGTGCAGCAACAACGCTTGAAGTTGTTTGAACTGGTGTATCAATAATGAATTCATTGTTGGCGCCACGGCGTTCTTTAATCTTGGCTGCCTTGCCGCGAAGATCGCGTAGGTAATAAAGCTTGGCGCGACGAACATCTCCGCGACGAACAATTTCAAACTTTTCAATAACAGGAGTGTGTACTGGGAATGTACGTTCTACTCCGACACCGTATGAAAGTTTACGGATTGTGAAAGACTCGCGAATTCCAGAACCTTGGCGACGAATTACAACGCCTTGGAATACCTGAATACGGCTCTTGCTACCTTCGATAACTCGAACGTCAATCTTGATTTCGTCTCCAGAACGGAAGTTCGGTATACCGGAGCGAAGTGATGCGGCATCAACCGCGTCGAGCACGTTCATAGCTATTCCTATCGTTTGGTAAATCAGTGGTGAAAATTAGAAGTCCTGCAAGAAGACGTATCTTGCCACAGGCGGGGCGCCTGTACCAATTCGGCTAATTCCCTCTCCATTCGAGCGGGCAGAATGGGGCTTAACCGATTTCCGCGACCAGCCGAGCGTGTAAGGCTGGACCTGCCGCGATCACCATCTCTTTCCCAGCGGCGCCACCATTTCGACCTGTAACAACCCCACCGGATTCTTCCAAAATTAACCCACCTGCTGCCAGGTCCCACTCGTTTAAGCCATATTCATAGAAGCCATCGAGTTTGCCCATCGCAACGAAACATAAATCAACACCAGCCGCACCTAGCCTGCGAATATCGCGAATTTTAGGAAGCAGCTTTGAAAATATTTCTGCTTGTTCGTAACGACGCTCTAATTCATAAGCAAAGCCGGTACCAATGAGTGCGCTAGCTAACTCGACTGGATTGTTGCAAGTTATCTTCTTGCCATTGTGAGTTGCCCCGCCACCTCTTGTTGCACTCCAAAAGGAATTGATCGTTGGTGCATTTACAACACCAACTTGAACCCCGTCTTTGTCTTTAGCGGCAATACAAATATTCCAACCTGGAATTCCGTAGAAGTAATTCACAGTCCCATCTAATGGGTCGATAACCCAAGTGACCCCAGACTTACTTTCAATCGCAGAACCCTCTTCGCCAATGATTCCATCATCGGGACGCGCAGCAAGAATTCGTTCAACTATCAATTTCTCACTGGCCTTATCCATTTGTGTTGCGAAATCAACGGCCGAACTCTTAATTTCAAGGTCGAAGAAATCTGGCCTCTTACTGAGCAGCTCCCCCGCTTCTAGGGCAATCGCTTGCGCCAAGGCTTGGATCTCATTCTTTATATTTAATTCCATTGGCCAATCTAACCACTCCCACCTACCGCGATTTGCGCTCTTAATATGGCACTCTTACGCCTATGAGTTACGAGTCAGACGAGAACCCAACCCACCTTAGGCTGGTTGGTCGCTCGGCAGATGGCGAAGCGTTAGAACTTGCTGACGAAAACGGTTCTAATTTTGAAACCCCAATAAATGATGAATTGCGGGCTGCAGTAACCAAACCTAGATTAGCTGCGGTGGTTTCTTATGATGAGCTTCCATCATTTAGTGTTAAAGATATTCAGGCTCGGCTTCGCGCTGGTGAAACTATCGATTCAATTTCGAGAACAACAGACTGGTCGCAAGAAAAGATTGAGAAATTTGCTGGTCCTATTCTTCAAGAGCGGGCGTATGTAATTGATGTTGCGCTGAAAAGTAAATCCGGTCGGGAAACTAAATCTCCAACTCTTGATGAGGTTATGCAATCACAACTTGCAAATCATGGCGTTGACTTGGAAGAAGTTGAATGGAATACCCATCGCCTGCACGATGGCACATGGAATATCACGTTGCACTATCCAAATCGTGATGGCGCTACCCAAGCAAACTGGAGCTTTGAACTTTCTAATCGCGTTTTAACCGCGTTAGATGACTCTGCTCGTTGGATCATTGGTGAAGCAAAGGAAGCCCGAACCAGAACGCCTTCACACGGATTGGTTTATGGAACTGAGCAAACTAGCCCGGCCCCTCGATTAGTTTCGGTACGTGAAGAAATCTTCGTTGAAGAATTAGATATTCAAGTCGCAGATGAAGTAAGTGAACCAGAAGAACGAGATGCTTCAAGAGATGGCGTTATAAAGCGACCTAAGTTGCCATCCTGGGATGACATCATGTTCGGTGGTTCTAAGACAGAGGATGAATAGCTCGTCTTAAAATGGTTTTAACAGTTAAACCTCTTGGCTAAACAATGGGATTGCTACTTCGGTTTGTGTCAATCCACCGTGGTGGCCAACCATTTCGCTCTCCGGTTTAACGCGCTCTGGATCAATTAAAATTAATTCGCCGTTAGCGATCGCAATCAGATCACCCATACGCTCATTACTGTCCAAAGAAACCTGCGCGCCAAATAAACCGGCACTTATTGCCTCACTCTTGCTATAGATAGCAGCCCGTTCCCCGAAAAATTCCCGCCACATCGCAACCGTTTCATCAACGCTTCCTTCTGCGAGATAAACGTGCCGCGCTCGAGGTTCCCCACCTAATAACGTCACGTTTTCCATTAAGGAATTATCAAGACCTAAAACAACTTTGTCTTGGGCGCCTTGCACATTAATCATGCCGTGATCGGCGGTTACCCAAAGTCTGGTGCCCTTCGGCAATTTTTCTGCGAGCCCAGAAATTAGCTGTGCTACGACTTCAAGAGCGCCCAGCCATTTTTCGGATCCAACGCCATCCTCGTGGCCGGCATGATCAAGATTATTTAAATAAACATAAGAGAAGGCACGCGCACTTTGCATGGCCGACCTGGTTGAATCGATGATGTCTTCAATTTGATTTGCCCCGAGATAGTTTGCGCCACGTAGCGCCGCTTGGGTAAATCCAGAACCTTCATAACGTTTGGCTGCAATATGAGAAACGCTTACGCCTTCGGCGCTTGCTCGTTCAAATAGCGTTGGCACCTTCTGCCAAATAACGGGGTCAACTCGATCATCCCACTTTAACGAATTTAAGAGTCGCCCTGGCTCGCCACTTCGCGGAACTCGAACCGTGTAACCCAACATTCCGTGCACCCCGGGAAGAACACCAGTTCCAAGTGAGGAAATATTTGTTGCAGTAGTCGACGGAAAATGTGAATTCAAATTCGTCCAAGAACGTAGCTGCGCAAATATCGGAAATTCATGACCATACTTTTCGATTGCTTCTAAACCCATGCCATCAATTAAAAGTAAGCACTCTCGTCCATCTGAACTCGCACCAATTCCCAAATCATCGTTGGTTCCAGCAACCCCTAGAGATGCGAAGATTGAATTAGAAAGAGCGGCCAAATTGCGAGTAGTCACGGGGCTATCTTGCCCTACCGATTTACTCTGAACTAAGCATTTAACTCCGTCTGTGGCCTTGAGGTAATGTGGGCTAATGATCAAATATTCAAGTGAGGTCGTCGCAGCGATTAAATCCGCTACTCCCATCGTTGCTTTGGAATCCACGATCATCAGCCACGGTCTGCCTCGGCCACAAAATCTTGAAGTAGCTCTAGAAGTTGAAAAAATTGTCCGCGAAAACGGCGCGACTCCAGCAACCATTGCACTGATTGACGGCGTTATTCATGTTGGCCTAGAGGCAGATGAACTAAATCGGATTGCTAATGATGACAAGGTCGTTAAAGCTTCTACTCGTGACCTTGCAATCATCGAAGCCACAAAGCAGAGCGCTGCTACGACGGTCGCAGCAACATCTCATATTGCACATCTCGCTGGGATTAAAGTATTCGCAACAGGCGGGCTAGGTGGTGTTCACCGTGGTCACAGTTATGACGAATCTGCTGACTTGCACGCTCTTGGTGAAATTTCAATCGTAATTGTCTGCGCTGGAGTTAAATCAATTCTTGATGTTTCAGGAACGCTAGAACGCCTGGAATCATTTGCGATCCCAGTACTGGGTTATCAAACTAATAAATTTCCCGGGTTTTATCTAACGGACTCTGGATTTGAAATTGAACATCGGGTAAATAGCCCAGCAGAGATTGCCGCAATCTGGGCCAATCGGATTGCACTTGCCAGTGATAACTGTGCAATTGTCGTGGCAAATCCCGTCGTGAATCAGATGAACCCAGAACTACATGACAAGGTACTAACTTCAGGTCTAGCGGCCGCCCAAACTAGCCACATAACCGGAAAGGCAGTAACACCATTTTTGCTTGAGTACTTCCATCGCGAAAGCGCCGGCGAATCACTTCGTGTCAATATCGATATCATCAAATCTAATGCCAAACTCGCTGCGCAAATTGCTTGTGCGCTTTAGAAAATACTTGAAAATACTAGAAACTTCCATGACCAATAATTCTAAGATTCTATGTATCGGTGACATCATGCTTGATGTCACTGCGGTAATCGGCAAACCTATAGTTGAAGGCTTGGAGACCCGAGCCTCGATCTCTACATTTGGTGGTGGCGCTGCTGCGAATGTTGCCTCTTGGCTTGTTGCCGCAAATACACCGTCATATCTAATTACTCGCGTTGGCGATGACGCGGCTGGCAAAGCAGTCCTAGATCAGTTGGATCAACTAGGCGTGGCACACAGCGACAAAGTTGTCCCTGGAAAAAACACTGGAGTTGTAATCGTAATTGTCGGCAACGATGGCGAACGCACAATGTTCCCCGATAGTGGCGCAAATGCTGGACTCGGAGTTGCCGACCTTCCCGAACTTTCGGAATTTAGCGCCGTTTACCTTTCTGGTTATCCCCTGATAAATCCACAATCAAATCCTGGCGTTTTAGAGATAGTTGAAGTGTTACGAAGAGCAAAGCTACCGATAATTTTTGATCCAGCAACTGCTGGTGTGCTTCTTGAAGTAGGAGTTGCCAAAGTAAGGCAATGGCTTGAACTTATTGATGTTGTTGTCCTAAATGAAGAAGAAGCCCAATTCATAACTGGCTTTGCCAACCCAGTTGATGCGGCTGGCGATCTCTTAAAGATTGTTCCTACTGTCGTGATTAAACGGGGATCAAACGGCGCCCTCGCTCAAACTAGAGATGGTTCGCTTATTCAAATTCCGGCCCTCCCAACAACTGTTGTTAATACAACTGGTGCTGGTGATGCATTTGCTGCTGGATTTATTTCAATCTGGGCACAAGATGGCCAATTGAACGATGCTTTAGAGGCCGGTGCGAAACTTGCCGCCGAATGTGTCGCACTTATCGGCGCCAGACCGCTTGTCGCTCCCAACTAAAACCCAAAAGGGTTGGCAAGATACCCTCCATGGCTAAAGCACCCAAAGCAGTTCTCCCGAAACCTGGTGAGAACCCTGGTCGAATTATTGATATCGATGTCTCGCAAGAGATGTCAGAATCTTTTCTCGAATACGCATACTCAGTAATTTATTCGCGCGCACTTCCTGACGCGAGAGATGGCTTAAAGCCAGTACAACGTCGAATTCTGCACCAGATGTCTGAGATGGGACTTCGTCCTGAAAAGGGTCACGTGAAATGTGCCCGAGCTGTTGGTGAAGTCATGGGTAAGTTGCATCCGCATGGTGATGGTGCGATTTACGATGCAATGGTTCGCATGGCACAAGCTTTCTCTATGCGTTTGCCGTTGATCGATGGCCACGGAAACTTTGGTTCACTCGATGCCGGTCCCGCAGCAATGCGCTACACCGAATCCAGATTGGCTGCTGCTGCAATGGCAATGGTGGACGAGTCCGATGAAGACACGGTTGATTTTGGTTCAAACTATGACGGTCAACTTTTAGAGCCACAAGTACTCCCGGCAGCATTCCCAAATTTGTTGGTTAATGGCGCTACTGGAATTGCAGTGGGCATGGCAACAAACATGGCGCCACACAATCTGGGCGAAGTTATCGCCGCTACCAAGCATTTAATTGAGAACCCAAAGTCCACCCTAAAAGCCTTGATGAAATTTGTCCCAGCCCCTGATTTTCCAACTGGTGGCGAGATAGTGAATAAGGAAGGGCTAGTAGAGGCTTACGAATCTGGCCGCGGCGCCTTCAAGGTTCGGGCAACAGTTGCAATCGAAAAGGTAACGAGCCGCAAACAAGGTTTAGTCATCACCGAACTCCCCTACAACATCGGGCCAGAAAAGATTGTTGAAAAGATTGCTGACCTCGTTAAAGCCAAAAAGATCCAGGGCATCTCCGACATCATCGACCTTTCAGATGGCCAACAAGGCACCAAGGTGGTTGTCGAATTGAAGAATGGATTTGAGCCAGAAGATGTACTGGCAAATCTCTACAAATTAACGCCGATGGAAGAGCAATTCTCGATTAACGCGGTCGCGCTAGTTGGCGGAAAGCCGCTGACACTTGGCCTAAAAGATTTGCTTCAGGTCTTTATTGATCACCGAATTGAAGTAATCCGCCGTAGATCAGAGTTCCGTAAGGCGAAAGCTGAAGGTCGACTGCTTATGGTTGATGGTCTACTTAAGGCAATTATCGATATCGATAAGGTAATCAAAATTATTCGTGGCTCAGAAGATGTTCCAGAAGCAAAAGCAGCTCTAATTAAGGGCTTTAAATTAAGTGATGATCAGGCGGTCTATATTCTCGATATGCCACTTCGCAGACTCACAAAGCTCAGCAAACTTGAACTTGAGACAGAGCAGAAGGATTTGAAGACGATAATCGCAAAACTTAAGACCTTGCTCTCCAGTGAAGAGAACATCAAGGCTCAGGTTTCTGCCGAATTAGATATTGTCGCTAAAGATTTTGCAACTCCGCGCCGTACGCGTATTTCCTAAAAAAAATTACCGCCTAATTAAGCATCGATCCGATCACGGGCGATATCTGCGGTTGAAATAAATTCTTTTCGAGGTGCAACCTCATTGCCCATGAGCAGTTCGAACATCGCCTCTGCGGCCGTGGCATCCTTCATTGTGATTCGACGTAGCGTGCGGTGCGCCGGATCCATAGTGGTCTCACGTAGTTGATCTGCATCCATCTCGCCCAGGCCCTTGTAGCGCTGTATCGGTTCTTTCCAACGCTTGCCGCCTTTTGTTAAATCGGCAGTCATCTTCTTCATCTCATCATCTGAATATGTGTAATGAACTTCCCCGCGCTTTCCGCCAACTACTTCAATTCTGTGCAAAGGTGGCATCGCCGCAAATACCCGACCATCTTCAATTAGCGGTCTCATATAACGACTCAACAAAGTAAGAAGTAAGCAACGAATATGGGCACCATCAACGTCAGCATCTGACATCAAAATTACCCGACCATATCTGGCATCTTCTAAGGTGAATGAGCGGCCAGAACCGGCGCCAATAACCTGAATGATTGATGCGCATTCGGTGTTTTCAAGCATCTGCGAAAGTGAAGCCTTTTGAACGTTAAGGATCTTTCCACGAATAGGCAGAATGGCTTGGAATTCTGAGTTACGAGCTGCCTTGGCAGTTCCGAGCGCCGAATCGCCCTCGACGATGTAAAGCTCGGTCCGAACCATGTCATCTGATCGACAGTCCGACAATTTTGTCGGAAGTGAAGAGCTTTCGAGCGCATTTTTACGACGTTGAAGATCTTTATGTGCCCGGGCTGAAATTCGAGTTCGAGATGCTCCTGCAACTTTTTCAAGAGCAGCCTTGCCGGTGGCTTTTTCAATTCTCTTAGTTGTGGCAAAGAATTTTTTCATTTCATCGGCGACTACCGCAGCGACAATCTTGGTCGCAGCAGCTGTGCCCAGTACCTCTTTAGTCTGACCCTCGAATTGCGGCTCGGACATCCGCACGGTGACAACAGCAGTGAGGCCCTCTAGAACATCGTCCTTAATAACATCAGCTTCGTTATTTCTTAAAGTCTTGGTTGCTCGCAGCGCATCGTTAAATGCTTTGGTAATTGCTCGCTCGAAACCTTGGGTGTGAGTTCCACCCTTTGGAGTCGAGATAATATTTACAAAGCTTGAAACCGTATTTTCATAGCCGTTGCCCCATTGCATCGCGATATCAACGCCCATCTCGCGATTCACTTCAGTTGGCATCATGTGGCCTTTTTCATCCAAGACTGGAACGGTTTCGGTGTATTCACCAGTTCCGGAAATTCGAATTACCTCACCGATTGGATCATCCGGGCGAAGGAAGGAACAGAACTCGGAAATTCCGCCCTTATGAAAGAAAGTCTCAGAAGTCTTGGTTTTTGTGCGATTGTCATTTACAACAAGAGTTAACCCAGGCACTAAATACGAGGTTTGGCGCGCCCGTGAGTAAATATCCTCAATTGCGAGTTCGGCTTCCTTCAAGAATATTTGGCGATCGGCCCACCATTTTATACGTGTGCCAGTTATCTTTGCCGCAACTTTTCCAATTACGCGAAGTCCAGAACTTTCTTTGAACGTAGCTTTTGGGCCATCGCCATCAAAGATTCCGGCGTTTCCGCGTTGGAATGACATCCAATAAATTTTTCCATTTCGATCAACTTCAACATCCAATCGGGAAGCAAGTGCATTGACCACTGAGGCGCCAACGCCGTGCAATCCACCGGAAGCTGCATACGATCCCCCGCCGAATTTTCCGCCAGCATGAAGTTTGGTCATAACAACTTCGACGCCAGTCAGTCCAGTTTTGGGTTCTTTATCAACTGGAATACCGCGACCATCATCATGGACTTCAACCGAGCCATCTGACTCTAAATTAATTTCAATGTTCTTACAGTGACCAGCAAGCGCTTCATCTACTGAGTTATCAATAATTTCCCAGAGGCAATGCATGAGGCCACGAGAATCTGTTGTTCCGATGTACATACCGGGACGTTTACGAACGGCATCGAGTCCTTCAAGTACAGCGAGATCTTTGGCGGTGTAGCCATTCTCGGTAGTTGAGGTTAAATCATCGGTAGCCACGGAGGAGCAGGTTATCTCCCTAGAGCCAATTCTGCCCGTCGTTTGCAACAAGTTTGCCGAAGTATTTTTAACTCAGAGTATTTCCAGCAAATATTGTGGGATTTATGACACGCCCGAGCGCAAAAAAAGATATTTTAGCGAGCGGGGAATAAAGGTTTCATGGTTTGATGTTCCCCTAGGTAAGTAAAGGCAGGAACTAACTACCACCTTAAGGAGCGAAATGACCGAGCAGTTGATCCTCGAAACTACACCGCTCAATGCCGTTGACCGCTGTGATCGTTGCGGCGCCCAGGCTTATGTTCGTGCAGTGCTTCTAAACGGGGGCGAACTTCTTTTCTGTGGTCATCACGCTAAAGAATATGCTGAAAAGCTAAAGCCAGTTGCTAAGACAATCCAAGATGAAACTGCCAAGCTAACCGCAGTTACATCTGAAGTTAACTAGTTTTAGATCTGGCCTAAGCCCTCTGGGGCTTTAAATACATCTTTATGCGATCCATCGCAAAATGGCTTTTCCTTCGATAGGCCACAGCGACAAAGCGAGAAATCTGATTTAGTTTCAATCACATTTCCTTCGCCATCAATTATCTCAACGGTTCCCTTCACGCGAATGGAACCGTTCTCTTTAATACGAATCTGTACTGGATCGCTCATGGTCGACCTTTCTTAATCCAAATAATCGCGCAGAACTTGCGAACGTGATGGGTGGCGCAATTTCGACATTGTCTTAGATTCAATTTGGCGAATCCGCTCACGAGTAACGCTGTAAACCTTGCCAATTTCATCAAGTGTTTTAGGTTGGCCATCAGTAAGGCCAAAGCGCATCTTTACAACGCCAGCTTCGCGCTCGGAAAGTGTTCCAAGTACTGAGTGAAGTTGTTCTTGAAGAAGTGTGAATGAAACAGCATCCGCTGGAACGATCGCTTCAGAATCTTCGATCAAATCTCCGAATTCTGAATCACCCTCTTCGCCAAGTGGCGTATGAAGTGAGATTGGTTCGCGGCCATATTTCTGAACTTCGACAACTTTCTCTGGAGTCATGTCTAGCTCTTTTGCCAACTCTTCAGGTGTCGGTTCGCGGCCCAAGTCTTGAAGCATCTGACGTTGAACACGTGCGAGTTTATTAATGACTTCAACCATGTGAACCGGAATACGAATTGTTCGGGCCTGATCTGCCATTGCTCTTGTGATCGCTTGACGAATCCACCAAGTTGCATAAGTCGAGAACTTGTAACCCTTTGTGTAGTCGAACTTTTCAACCGCGCGAATTAGTCCCAGGTTTCCTTCTTGAATCAGGTCAAGGAATAACATGCCACGGCCGGTGTAACGCTTTGCTAGCGATACAACAAGGCGAAGGTTGGCTTCGAGCAAATGATTCTTGGCGCGCTTGCCATCCAGAACTAGTTGTTCAAGTTCACGCTTGAACTTCTTATCCATCTTTTTATCGTTATTTATTAATTCATCGGCAAAAAGGCCAGCTTCCACGCGTAGTGAAAGATCAACTTCCATCTCAGCATTAAGTAGTGGTACCCGTCCGATCAGCTTTAAATAATCCTTAACTGGGTCAGCGGTTGCGCCCGCGGTTAAAACTGTTTGTACTGGCGCATCATCTTCTTCAGAGTCTTTGATAGTGAATGCGTTCTCTTCGTTCTGAGATTCTTCGGCAACGTTAACGACACGAATTTCGTTCTCTTTCTCATCTTCAATAATCTCTTTTACTTCTTCTACAAGAGTCTCTAAATCTTCGAGTTCAATCTCTTCTAGTTCAACTTCTTCGCCATCAATCTTGGTAACGATTGGCTTTCCGGCTTTGTCGCTCTTTCCAGCAACCGGCGCTTTTACTCCTAGCGCAGCAAGTTTACGAGCTTCTAGCTCGGCTTTGGTTGGAAATAATTTCTTTCCGGCGGCCTTCTTATCGGCCTTTGCTTGCTCTTCGGCAGCGCGCGCAATTTTTAGCGCTTCTAATTCGGCTTTGGTTGGAAATAATTTCTTTCCTGCAGGCTTCTTTGTAATTTTCTTTGTCGCGGATTTCTTCACGGGCTTCGCAGTTGATTTTGCGGAAACTTTTTTAACAGCGCTCTTCTTTGCGGGAGTTTTCGCAACCGACTTCTTCTTACTAGCGCCATTTTTGAGCGCACGAATTACAGCCACAGATCATCCTTTGGTTTGCCTGGCCTCTCATCGGACCAGCGAAACTTGCTTGGCTATATTATAAATTGTCCACAGGGTTAAATGCACATCCATTTCGACTTTCGGGCGCCCGTGGCTACTTATTTCGTGAAATTCCGATCTCAAGACCCGCCCGGAGCACTTCTCCCACGGTTTCGACCTCAATTAGGAATCCATCATGGCCAAAAGGTGAGGAAATGGTCACTAGCGGCTGCGCTGTTGGCGTGAGCTCAACAATCTCCTCTTGAAGTCGCGGTGGGAATAAGCGATCAGAATCGATTGAAACGACAAGTACTGGAATCGTAATTGTGGCAAGCGCCTGCGCAACTCCCCCTCGGTCACGGCCAACATCGTGCGAGTTCATTGCTTCGGTGAGGGCGATGTATGTATTCGCATCAAATCGTTTCGCAAGTTTTTGGGCTTGGTGATCTAGATAAGACTCAACGGCAAATCGTCCGGTGTCATCGCCTTGAAGTTCGCGACCAAAGCGCACATCCATCTCAGTTTCAGTTCGATAAGTGAGGTGGGCAATTCGACGAGCAATTCCCATACCTTCAACCGGGCCCAACTCTTGTTCGTAATAGTCACCATTGTTGTAATGGCGATCCGTTTTTATTGCACGAATTTGAATTGATGCGGCACCAATCTGATCGCCGGTTGCAACTGCGGATGAACCAATTGTGCAAATTGCATTTACGCGGTCCGGATGTTGAATCGCCCATTCCAGCGCGCGCATACCACCAAGAGATGGCCCTACAGCCAGTATGTAATGTGAAATCCCAAGGGCATTGGTTAATGCAAGTTCGGCGCCCACCATGTCACGAATTGTTAGGGTTGGAAATCTACTGCCCCAACGCTTTCCATCAGGGGCAATCGATGATGGACCAGTGCTTCCTTGGCAACCGCCAATTACATTTGGACAGATGATGAAATATTTATCGGTATCTAATGGCAGTCCAGGGCCAACCATCGAAGGCCACCAACCTGGAACATCCGACCAACCAGTTAGCGCATGGTTCACCAATATTGCGTTATCGCCCTTGGAATTTAACTTCCCCCAAGTTTGATACGCAATGGTTGTGTCTAATAATTTTTCACCAGATTCGAGCTCTAAATCCCCCAGTTTTAGAAATTGCCGATCACCAGAGTCATGGGTTTCAAGCCATGCTCCGGTGACGACAGAATTACTATTACTGGCCATAAGTTAATTTTTGCTTAATAACTTAGGAACTATTTGCTAGCAGCGAAACCATCAGTGATATCAGTCTTGATATCCTCGATGTTTTCGATGCCGACAGAAAGTCGGATAAGACCTGGTGTTACGCCAGCTGTTAATTGTTCAGCCGGTGATAGTTGCGAGTGAGTTGTTGATGCTGGATGAATCACAAGTGAGCGAACATCGCCGATATTTGCAACATGTGAATGGAGCTTAAGCGCCTCAACAAACTTCTTGCCAGATTCAATGCCGCCCTTAATTTCAAACGATAAGACTGAGCCACTTCCCTTTGGCGCATACTTTGTGGCCAACTTGTTCCATGGCGATGATGGCAAGGATGCATAGTTAACTTTTAGAACTTCTGGTTGGGTCTCAAGCCACTTGGCTAGCGCCTGCGCATTTGAAACATGTCGTTCAATGCGAAGTGAGAGCGTCTCAAGTCCTTGTGCTAGTAACCAGGCGTTAAATGGACTTACTGCAGCGCCGGTATCGCGAAGAAGTGTCAGGCGGATCTTGAAGATGTAAGAAAGGTTTGCTCCGAACGCCGAGCCAACTCCAAGAGCCTGGGCATAAACCAAACCGTTATAACTTGGATCTGGTTGATTAAAGCTTGGGAACTTTTCTGGATGCTTGGCATAATCAAATGTGCCAGCATCAACAACAGCGCCCACAACTGAGTTTCCGTGTCCGGAGAGGAACTTAGTCGCAGAGTGAACAACCACGTCTGCACCATGTTCGAATGGACGAATGAGGAATGGTGTTGCAACGGTGTTATCGACGATAAGTGGCACATTGTTCTTATGCGCTACATCTGCGACCGTTGAAATATCCAATACTTCGTTCTTTGGATTTGCGATGGTCTCACCAAAGAATGCCTTGGTGTTTGGACGCACAGCAGCCTGCCATGAAGCAGGATCAGATGGGTCTTCTACGAAGGTGACATCGATTCCGAATTTCTTCAAGGTGTAGTGGAACAAGTTGTAAGTACCACCATAAAGACTTGGTGAAGAAACTATGTGATCGCCAGCTTCTGCCACGTTCAAAATTGCATATGTTGTCGCGGCCGAACCTGATGCCAGTAGAAGTGCAGCTACGCCACCTTCAAGAGAGGCGATCCGTTGTTCAACCGCATCCTGAGTTGGGTTCATGATTCTGGTGTAGATGTTTCCAAGTTCTGCTAACCCAAAGAGATCGGCAGCATGCTTGGTATCGCGGAATTGATAAGCAGTTGTCTGATACAGCGGAAGCGCGCGAGCGCCAGTTGTTGGATCAGGAACTTGACCCGCATGTACTTGGCGAGTTTCGAATGAAGATTTATCTAATGAAAATGACATTACATACCTCCCAGAAATAAGGGGGTCGAATATTTATGCGACCCACGCTTGCCAAATGCAATTTGCATTTGACCTGGTCTTCACCCGGAGCACCCCACCGTGGTGGAGGGTTGCCGTCCAGTAAGCCGGGGCTAAAACCTGGAACTCGTGACCTGGATAAATACTAAATTACGCAAACGCCATATGTCTAATTGCCAGTCGCTTGCAAGAGGAAGCGCAAAGGTTAGGAGCGTTCGCGCCAGGCCGAAGTGATCGGAAGTCTGCGATCTTTGCCAAAGGCCCGCTTAGAAATCTTGGTACCTGGCGGGTACTGGCGTCGCTTGTACTCGGCCGCATCCACCATGCGAAGAATCTTGGTTGCTAGCTCAAGATCAAAACCTGCCGCAAGAACACCATTTAAACCCAGATCCTCATCGATATAAATACTCAGTATTTGATCTAAAACTTTGTAATCAGGCAATGAGTCGGTGTCCTTCTGGTCTGGCCGAAGTTCAGCGCTTGGTTCCTTTGTTATTGAATTGACTGGGATCGGTGCAACCTCGCCTCGGTCAGTTGCCATCTTATTTCGCCAAGTTGCCAGCGCCCAGACATCGCTTTTAAATAAATCTTTAATTGGCGCAAACCCACCAACTGCGTCGCCGTAAAGTGTTGAATAACCCACCGCTAACTCTGACTTATTTCCAGTTGCAAGAACCAAATGTCCTTCTTGATTTGAAAGTCCCATCAAAGTTGTGCCGCGCACTCGGGCCTGGAGATTCTCTTCGGCAACACCCGTAAGACCAACATTTGCCAGGTAGGCCGAAACCATTGGTTCAATTTCAATGACTCGATAATTTAATCCGATGTTCTTGGCCAATTCGGCAGCATCGGAAAGTGAATGATCAGATGAGTACTTGCTTGGAAGTCCGACGCCAAATACATGCTCGCCACCAATCGCATCAGCAGCAATCGCTGCGACAAGTGCGGAATCGATCCCACCAGAAAGCCCTAGCAAAACGCTAGGGAAATTATTCTTCGCAACATAGTCTCGAAGTCCAACCACAAGTGCCTGCCAGATCTGCGCCGCATCACTCATGCGAAGTGCCCGGCCATGAGTCAACTTTTCGTAGCGTGGGATTGGTGTTTCGGAAAGAATTACATCGGGCTCACTGCTGGCGACTTTCAAATCTAGATCGACGACCATAAGCCCTTCATGGAATTGTGGGGCTCTGGCGATGAGCTGGCCATTCGCATCAGCAACGATGCTGTCGCCATCAAATACCAAGTCATCCTGACCACCTGTCATATTTACATAAGCAAGTGGTGCGCCAATCGTCTTTGCACGATTTCTAACTAGTTCAAATCTGGTGTCATTTTTATTTCGCTCGAACGGGCTGCCATTTGGAACCAAGACCAACCCAGGAGTCCGGGCCGTGAGTTCGGCAACCGGGCCGGCATCCAGCCAGATGTCCTCGCAAATTGCAATGCCGATATCGACGCCATGCAAACGAACAACTAATGAATTAGTTCCAGATACAAAATTTCGATACTCATCAAAAACGCCGTAGTTAGGTAGGTGGTGCTTGATATACCTGGCCACAATTTCGCCCCGATAAATAATTGCAACTGCGTTCTGTGGCCGTTGGTCTTCACTTCCATCTAGATAACCGGCAACAGTCAGCAACTCACCACTGCCTTGCGAATTCAATCGGGCCGCAAGTTCGGTCACCGCAATTTTGCTGGCCTTGCGGAAAGTCTGGCGAAGGGCTAAATCTTCAACGGGATAGCCGGTCAAGATCATTTCAGGCAGAACTAAAACGTGTGCGCCAGCCTCAGTAGCTTTTGTGGCATACGAAGCGATCAGATCAGAATTGCCGCTCAAATCTCCAACTCGTGGATTGATCTGAGCCAAGGCAACTCTTAATTGACCGATTCTGGCTTCCATATAACAAGAGTACCCCGCTAAACTTTTAGCCACGCAACTCGCGATAAGCCAGGGACCCTTGAGGCCTTGAGACAGTGAGTTACTGCGCATTGGGGAGAATTTATGAGCCGTGTAACGATCTCGGATTTAGCCGCCATGAAAAAACGTGGCGAAAAGTGGGCCATGCTCACGAGCTATGAGCAGATGGCTGCCAGCATTTTTGATGAGGCCGGCATCCCAGTCCTACTCGTTGGCGACAGCGCCGGAAATAATTTCTTTGGCGAAGAGAACACAATCCCAGTTACCGTCGATGATTTAATCCCACTAACCAGAGCTGTCGTGAATTCAACCGAACGTGCCATGGTCGTTGCCGACTTCCCATTTGGGTCTTATGAATCTGGACCAGAAGCCGCACTGCAGACTGGCATTAGATTTTTTAAGGAAGCAAAAGCGCACGCCGTAAAACTCGAAGGTGGGTCGCGCTCCATCCCACAAATTCGCAAATTAATTGAATCGGGAATACCGGTTATGGGCCACCTCGGCTTAACGCCACAATCAGTACATGCCCTGGGTGGCTTCAAAGTTCAAGGTCGCGGCGAAGATGCCGCTCGAATTAAGTCTGAGGCGCAAGCTCTTCAGGAGGCTGGTGTCTTTGCATTAGTACTTGAATTGGTTCCAACGGAATTAGCGGCGCAAATTTCAAAAGAACTAACTATTCCTGTTATAGGAATTGGGGCTGGCAATGGTTGCGATGCCCAGGTACTTGTTTGGACAGACTTAATGGGCTTGACTGCTGCGCCTCCCAAGCTGGCAAAGGCATATCGAAACCTGCGAGCTGAGATGTTGGCCGCCACAAAGGAGTGGGCTGGGGATGTCGCAAGTGGAGAATTTCCAGGTCCAGAACAATCCTTTAATTAGGGCTTTCTAACTTACTTAACACCTACGATATGGCGATGTTAAAAAAAATCGCAGTCGATATCTCACCGTTGCGAAAGTTTCGGGATTTCAGGTTGCTTTGGGGCGCCGGGTTAATCAGTTATTTCGGTTCCATGATCACCTACGTAGCGCTCCCCTTTCAAATTAAAGAACTAACCAACTCATATATCGCCGTCGGGCTTATGGGCGCCGTTGAACTCATCCCATTAATCATTTTTGGGCTTTACGGCGGGGTGCTCGCCGACAAGGTTGACCGAAAGAAGATGATCTGGATAACTGAACTCTTCTGCCTGTTTGCAACCCTGTCCCTCTTTATCAACTCTAGGTTGTCCCACCCCCATTTGGTCTGGCTCTACATAGTGGGTGCAACATTTGCTGCTCTCGATGGACTGCAACGACCAAGTGCCGATGCAATATTGCCGAGACTTGTTGGTCATTCTGATCTGCCTTCGGCAAGTGCGCTGATGTCCCTTCGCTGGCAGACCGGAGTCATCACTGGCCCAGCACTTGCTGGAATTTTGCTGGCGACTTTCGGTATTGGTTCGGCCTATTTAGTCGATGTTGCGACATATGTAGTTTCGCTAATTTTGATTGCGCGAGTTCGATCTGTTAAGCCGACGAAAGCAAATGAAATTCCCACGATGCAAAGTATGTTCGAAGGCATTAGGTATGCAACATCGCGCAAAGACCTGCTGGGCACTTACTTGGTGGATCTGGCGGCGATGTTCTTCGCTATGCCAAATGCCCTCTTCCCGTTTTGGGCTGACCAAATTCATGCCAGATGGGCACTTGGTTTGTTCTATGCAGCCGGGACTATTGGTTCAATTTTGGTAACCCTCACAAGTGGGTGGATTAAAAACTATCCCCACCATGGTCGCGCCGTCATGGTTGCTGCAATTGGTTGGGGTGCAGCCATCACAATGGCCGGGGTCAGCAAATCGCTCTTCTTCATAATTTTATTCCTTGGTCTTGCAGGTGCCTCCGACATGGTTAGCGCACTTTTCCGGGGTGCAATTTGGAACCAATCAATCCCGGATGAACTACGTGGTCGTTTGGCTGGCATCGAATTACTCTCTTACTCAGTAGGTCCACTTGGTGGTCAGATGCGTGCCGGATCGGTTGCTGCTTGGACAAATTTAAGAACTTCGGTAATCAGTGGTGGACTTCTATGTATTGGAATTGTTGGTTTAGCGGCCTCTGCACTCCCTAATTTTCGAAAATATGACGTCCGAACCAATAAATTTGCGGTCCAACAACGCCAAATTCGGGAAATTCAACAAAAAAACGAGAAAAATTCCGAAACTGATCAGTAATTTTTCGAAATTCAACAAGAAAATTTGTTGAAATGCACAAAAAAAGAAAAAAATAATGTTGCGACACGCAGGGCATTTTTCACTCAAAATAGTGGAAACTTTTTGCAAACACTGGCACCCTTATACATGAACAGGTTCGGTGACGGATCGAACTATTCTGATTAGGAGATGTACATGGCTGCAGCTAAGAAGAAATCTGCTCCAAAGCGTCGCAAGAAGGCAGCTGCTAAGGCAGTAGCTCCAAAGCGTCGTCGCAAGAAGGCCGCTGTTAAGGCAGTAGCTCCAAAGAAGCGTCGCAAGAAGGCAGCTGCTAAGAAAGCAGCTCCAAAGCGCCGTAAGAAGGCAGCTGCTAAGAAGGCTGCTCCAAAGCGTCGCAAGAAGGCAGCTGCTAAGAAAGCAGCTCCAAAGAAGCGCCGTAAGAAGGCAGCAGCTAAGAAGGCTGCTCCAAAGCGTCGCAAGAAGGCAGCTGCTAAGAAAGCAGCTCCAAAGAAGCGCCGTCGCAAGAAGGCAGCTGCTAAGTAATTTATTAGCTTGAAAAGCCCCGTTGCGAAAGCAACGGGGCTTTTTCATTTCGTTGAAAAATTACTATTTCTTTATTGAGGCGCCCTCTTCAATAAATTGATCTCGCAGTTTGTCGGTTACTCGATTAAAAATCTTTGACAAATCTTCCTGGTCCTTAGAAGTCAGGTGATCCACCAATCGGTTGCGAACACTGTTCACATGGTCAGGGGCGGCTTTGACTATCGCCTTCCAACCCTTATCAGTCATCACTGCAAAGTAGCCTCGCTTATCTTCGGTGCATTCTTCGCGGCGGACCCAACCTGCGGCTTCCATAACTTTCATTCGGTGCGATAGGCGGCTCTTTGAAATCATGGCGATCTCGGCGAGCTCGCTCATCCGAAGCCGGCGACCCGGTGCATCACTCAATTGGGCTAGGACTTCATAGTCGGCCATAGATAGATCATGGTTCTCTAGATCCAATTCCAACGCCTCAAGCAATCTGCGCGAGGCGACAATGTAGGAACGCCAGGCGGTCATTTCGCGGGGGTTTAGCCATTTTGGCTCCCCCGAATTAGCGTTTGATTTTCCGGCCATGAATAAAGTTTAGACGAATAACGATTTAGTTGAAAGTTGAATTACTTCTTTTCAAGGGTCTTTTATGCGTTGTTGTAACAGGGTTGCAATAGGGTTGTAATAGGCTCGCCCATATGAGAAGCGGAATCGACCTAAAACACATCAAGCCCAGCGTGCGCCCCCAGGACGACTTGTATCGTCACGTAAACGGAACCTGGATTGATAGCGCAGAAATTCCGGCAGACCGCTCCTCCGATGGCGCCTTCTATCAGCTCTACGAACAAGCCGAATTGCACGTCCGCCAAATTATTGAAGGACTATCGGCCGGGGCTAGTACTCCCAATTCAATCCCCCAAAAAATTGGTGATCTCTACCGCTCCTTCATGGATGAAGCCTGCGCGAACACTCTCGGCCTGGAACCAGTTGCGAATTACTTGGCCAAAGCGCTGGCCGTAAAAGATGCGAATGAATTCCATAAGACTTTAGGTGAATTTGAAAGCTTGGGACTGGGTGGTTTGTTCTATCAATACATAACCACTGACAATATGGATTCCACCTCCAACATTATTTATGTAGGTCAATCTGGCCTGAGCCTTCCTGATGAGGCCTACTACCGCGAGGAAGAATTCGCCGAAATCCGTACCGGTCTCCTAACGCACATCGAAAAAATGTTTACCCTGGCAAAGATTGCAAACCCGGCAGATCATGCCAAGCGCATCTTTGATTTGGAAACTCAAATTGCTTCTCATCACTGGGATCAGGTGCGAGATCGCGATGCGACTCTGACATATAACAAAATGACGATCCAAGAATTGAAGGGCTCATCAACTGGCCTGGATTGGGATTTGTGGCTCGCCTCTTGCGGCGCACCGGCTGCGGCCTTTAATTCGGTAATCGTTCGCCAACCATCTTTCTTCACTGGTGTTGGCAAGCTTCTCGAAAACTTTGATGCCACGGCTTGGAGCTCGTGGCTCGCTTGGCATTTGCTATCTGGCGCTGCTTCCTACTTGAGCAGCGAATTTGTAAATGAGAACTTTGCTTTTTATGGGACCACACTCTCCGGAACACCAGAGTTAAAGGCGCGTTGGAAGCGTGGCGTTGGCTTGGTCGAAGGATCACTGGGAGAAGCGGTTGGGCAGATTTATGTTGAAAAGCATTTCCCGCCAGCCGCAAAAGAGCGAATGGTTGGCCTAGTAGTAAATCTGATTGAGGCCTATCGTATTGATATCGCGGCACTTAATTGGATGAGCCCAGAGACCAAATCTAAAGCCTTTGAAAAGCTCGACAAGTTCACGCCAAAAATTGGCTATCCAGATAAGTGGCGCGATTACTCAAAGCTTGAAATAAGTGCCACCGACTTGCTTGGCAACTTGGCCCGCATTTCAAAATTCAACCAGGATTTTGAATATGCAAAAATCGGTGCACCAGTTGATCGGACCGAATGGCTCATGACGCCGCAGACCGTAAACGCTTATTACAACCCGGGGATGAATGAAATCGTATTTCCGGCAGCAATCTTGCAGCCGCCCTTCTTTGATTTAGAAGCAGATGACGCCGCAAACTATGGCGGCATTGGCGCGGTGATTGGCCACGAAATTGGACATGGTTTTGATGACCAAGGTTCGAAGTACGACGGCGATGGCAATCTAAATAATTGGTGGACTGATTCGGACCGAACCGAGTTTGAAAAACGAGCCGCAAAATTAATTGCCCAATATGAAGAGCTGCGCCCACTTGAAGCCCAAGACGTTCACGTAAATGGTGCGCTAACTATTGGCGAAAATATCGGCGACTTAGGTGGCCTAACTATCGCGATTAAGGCCTACCAACTATCACTAAACGGCAAGAGTTCACCAGTGATTGATGGCCTCACCGGCAACCAGAGACTCTTTATGGGCTGGGCCCAATGCTGGCGCCAGAAGATGCGGGCTGAAGAAGTTCGCCGACGTGTTGCAACCGATCCACACTCCCCCGATGAATTTCGCTGCAATCAAGTCGTCCGAAACCTCGATGAGTTCTACGAAGCCTTTGGAATAACCGAGAATGATGGTCTTTTCTTGCCCGAAAACGAGCGGGTTCGAATTTGGTAGCCCAGAAATAGCGTTAAATCGCCCAATTTGGGGGTTTTAAGCGGATTTCATCCAAATCGGTACTCTGATTACGGTAAGAGCGTAGAAAGTAGATAATTAACCCATGAGCGGATTTGTATTTGAGAATTTAAAACAACTCACAAATTCGCAAGGTCGCACCGGAATTATTAAAACTCCACATGGTGAAATTCAAACCCCGGCCTTCATTCCAGTGGGAACAAAAGCAACCGTTAAATCGGTTCTACCAGAATCTATGGCCGAACTTGGTGCCCAAGCCCTCTTAGCTAATGCCTATCACCTCTACCTCCAGCCCGGTCCAGAGACGGTCGATGAAGCCGGTGGCCTAGGACAGTTTATGAATTGGTCTGGGCCAACTTTCACCGACAGCGGCGGGTTCCAAGTTCTATCACTTGGAGTTGGCTTCAAAAAAGTTATCGCAATGAACGATGAAACTTTTCGCTCAGATGAAGTTATCGCCGATAAAAAGGAGCGCCTCGCCCACGTAGATAACGATGGCGTTACTTTTAAGTCGCACCTCGATGGATCGATGCACCGGTTCACGCCAGAAATATCTATGCAAGTGCAGCACCAACTTGGTGCGGATATTATTTTTGCATTTGATGAATGCACGACTCTTCACAACACCCGCAAGTACCAAGAAAAATCCTTAGAGCGAACCAGGCTTTGGGCCCAACGCTGTTTAGTAGAGCACGATCGATTAACCAAGCAGCGAGAAACCAAGCCATATCAAGCACTTTGGGGCGTGCTTCAAGGCGCCCAGTATGAAGACCTGCGACGAAAAGCTGCACAAGATCTTGGTTCTATGTCCATGGATGGTGTCAGCTTTGATGGTTTTGGTCTGGGTGGCGCACTCGACAAAGAGAATCTAGGAACGATCGTAAGTTGGATGTCCGAAGAACTTCCAGCAAATAAGCCACGCCATTTGCTTGGAATTGGTGAGCCGGATGACCTATTCGTTGGGGTAGAAAATGGCGCTGATACTTTTGACTGCGTCGCTCCTTCCAGACAAGCACGCACTAGCGCGGTTTTCACAAATGACGGTCGCGTAAATATTTCAAATGCAAAATACAATCGAGACTTCAACCCGATTGATAGCGAATGCGATTGCTATACCTGCAAGAACTACACCGCGGCATATTTGAATCACCTCTTCCGGGGCAAGGAGATGATTGGCTCGACTCTGGCAACAATTCATAATGAAAGATTTATCGTAAGGCTTGTGGATCAGATGCGTGGGGCCATTAATAATGGCGACTTCTTAGATTTTAAAAAAGATTTTCTGGGGCGCTTTTACGCGAATAAGAAGTAACTACTTAGCGGCTGCCTCTGTGCGCGCTGCTTCAATTTTTGCCGTGGTTAATTTTGGGATGGCATAAATGCAGGTAAAGATCCCCAAAAGCGCCGATAGCAATAAGGGCGAGCGCAGCGCCCACTGCCTATTCATAAAGTGCTGATTCAAGGTCACGACCAGCCCACCTAAAATTGCCCCCAGCGGCATCGTCCCGAGTGCGAAGAAGCGATAAACACTATTCACGCGACCAAGTAGTTGATCGGGGATGATTTCTTGTCGCAAGGAAACCGTTACAACATTCCAGACGATTCCAATAAAGGATTCCAATCCAAATAACAGCCAGGCAATCTGCCATGAGGATATGAGACCGCCGATAAGCGCGATGCTTGGGAATCCAATTAAGGCAATCTGGACAGTCCGGCCGCGACCCAGCCGTGCTGATATTCGGGGGCCAAAGATTCCGCCGATCGTTCCACCTACGGCTGCGCCGGTGCTCAGTAAGCCAAAGGTTAAAACGTTGGTCTTGAGAATTTCTTGGGCAAAGAGAATTAGGACAGCGAACCCAAGGGATGTTTGGAAATTAAGTGCGCCCAGTGTGAAGGCAAGTGGCCGCAAAAACTTATGGCGCCAGAGCCAGGTCAGCCCCTCGGATAAATCTTTTCGAAAGGTTGCTGGTACTGCCTTCTCAGCTGAGTCATTTGATTTAAAATTTCCAACTATTAAAAGGATAAGCCCAGCGGAAAAAAAGAAACTCGCGGCATCAAAAATAAAGGGAATAATCACCGAGATTCCAAGTAGGAATGCGGCGAGGGGTGGGCCCATAAAATTAGAAGTGAGCGACTCTGCGACCCAAAGTTTTCCATTTGCATCCTGCAGCTTTTCAGTGGGGACGATTTTGGGAATGAAAGTTTGCGAAGCATTATTGCCCAGCACCTCCCCACAGCCCAACAAGAAGGCGGCAAGCATTAAGAGCGTTAATAAAAGAGTATTTGAATGAACCACTGAGATCTTAGAAACATCATGAATCAAGGTGAATTTAGTCGAGCTGGACCAGACCGCAATTGCGACACCTGCAGTTATAACACCTCGCATAACATCCATTGAAATAATTAATTTACGCCGATCGACTCGATCAGTTATCACTCCGGCTGGAAGACTAAAAAATAACCAGGGCAGGGTTCCCATCAAGCCAATAATTGAAAGTGTGAGTGGTGAGCGCGTAATGGATGATGCAATCCATGGATAGGCAACAATTGAAACGCCGTTCCCTAAATTAGAAATTGCTGTTGCGAACCACAACTTCCAGTAGGCACGGGGCATTAGTTACTCCGGACGTTCTCCCAATTTGCCAACTCACTTGCAAATGCATCTAGCCCCATTGGGCCAATACGAAGAGCAAATGAGTGGAAAGCCTTCAAATCAAAACGATCTCCGAGTCGCGTCTTAGCAGCTTCCCGCGCTTCAAGCCAAAAACGCTCGCCCACCTTGTATGAAATCGCTTGGCCAGGAATGGCTAGATAGCGATCAACTTCATCTCTAGAAGAGTCTTCATCAAGCAGCGCGCGCTCGTAAAGAATCTTGTAGGCCGATTCTGCGTTCCAAATTTCACCATCAAAATCCTGGTAGCCCAAGTGCATTCCAATATCTACAACAATTCTTGCCGCCCGAAGTGCTTGGCCAGATAAATAGCCCATCTCGAATCCGGGGTCACTAAATGCGCCGAGTTCATCCATTAAACGCTCTGCATAAAGCGCCCAACCTTCGCCATAACCACTGATCCAAGCTCCTGAAATTTGGAACCTACTCAATCTTTCTTTTTCGATTATCACTGTTGCGCATTGGAGGTGATGGCCAGGGAGTGCCTCGTGGTACCAAGTTGAAGCAATATGCCAGAAACTAAATTCGTCCTTGCCCAAAGTCGGAAACCAAGTTGTTCCAGGACGTGACAAATCCTCGCTCGGTTGAATGTAATAAGCCGCCGACGACGCCCCTTCTGGTGCCAGCCTGGCATCGCAGAATTTAATTCGGGGATCGATGTCAAAATGAATCCCATCGAGTTGTTCGACTGCGGCATCAGTGAACTCGCGCAATTTGGCGAGGAGCGCATCGGTGCCATGAATTACATACTTGGGATCGCTTTCTAGAAAATCTGCCACCTCGCGAAGTGATTTAGCTTCCGGCTTGATCTTTGCCGCAGCGCGCCACATCCGCTCATTTATTTGGGCCAGGTCCGCAATTCCCCATTCATAAACTTCCCGAAGGTTTAACTTGGCACCCGTATATTTTTGCGCCCATATTTCATAGCGTTCAATGCCAACTGCGTCAGTTGAATTGGTGAGCGGCACGTAAGTCGAACGCATCCATTTTTCAAGTTCAAGACAAGCCTGCTGCGCAATTAACGCACCCGCCATTAACTCTGGATATTTACCTTGCGGATCGATCGATTTCACGAAAATTTGATAATTGCCATCAGAGTGAACTTTGAGTTGATCAGCAACACCGAGTGCTTGGCGGCGCGCTGCTGTTTTACCTGCGGCTGCAACATCCAAGAGGAGTGATTTCCAGCTTTCAAAGGCCGTTGGAACTTCACGAAGGCGAAGTGCGATATTTAAAAAATCGTCTTTGCTCTCATGTTCCATAAGTTCAAATACTTGTCGAATTGATGAAACTGGCGACTGGATTGCCCCAAAGATCGCATATTCTTCTAACGAATCGGCGGTTTGAATATCTGAGGAAATCCGCTCAACCATTACGGTTTTTGCAATTCGATCGATTTCATCGATTGGGTTCATGGCTAGAAGTTCTAACAATATTTTCTTCTGATAGGCAGTGCTCTTTTTATTGGCGGCTAACGAGAAGTCATCAAGTTTCGTTTCAAATCCCGGCACTCCCAAGTCGGTTGCAAGGATCGGACTGAACTTAACTATTTCATTGGTGTAACGGTCTGCGATCTCAAAAATTGGCGAACGGTAAGCGCTCATTTGTTCGCCAATCTGATCTCTCTTCGCAATTTCTGTTCAGCGGGATTCGGAACTGGAACCGAGGC
>Ga0194044_10000060_pt1 | contig 39177 bp, 51 predicted proteins | sample JunL4417m_MetaG_FD_155460 | JGI IMG/M metagenome (GOLD analysis project Ga0194044, IMG submission 155460) | Anoxic zone freshwater microbial communities from boreal shield lake in IISD Experimental Lakes Area, Ontario, Canada - Jun2016-L442-17m | ecosystem: Environmental > Aquatic > Freshwater...
TTATGAGATAAATAAGAAATATTAGTTCTTCCAATTCTTTTGTTATCAGAATTTCTAATCCAAAAATTATTTTTAGTTCCACCAACTATCTGTCCGAATTCACAAATAGTTCCCTTTCTTATTCCTTTAAAATTTCCAGTTGAATATTTTTCTCTTATATTTCCTTTCTTTGGTTGTGTATCGTGTAACCTTCTTCTTGTTGGTCTATAAGTATCATCTACAACTTTAATATTAAAATTAGGTTGTGAACTAGATAATTCTGAAGCAATTGAAAAACTATCAACACAATGTGAATTAAAAGTTTCTGATGATTTGTTTGAGGATTTCTTTAATCCTAAATTTTGTCTTATTTGTCCTGTTTCAAATCCTTTAAATGTAATATAATTATCTCTTCCAACCTTTCCAATAATAAATGCTTTAATCATATTTTTTCCAATTTCAATAGTTGAAAAGTTTTTCCCATAATGCTTATCTCTATGATTAAATGTTACATCTTCTATTGCTACTTTAGAAACTGGATAATATTTAAAAAACTCTTGAATTGCTTTTAACCTACTTTGAACCATCATTAGTTGAGATGGTGCAATAAATCCTTTTCTACTTCTATTATCAAATCTTGCTTGTCTTCTTCTACAATTTCTCCATCTTCTAGCTCGTCTTAATTGTCTTCTTTGTTCTAACTTGCTAACAATAGTTTTCTTGTTAGGTAATAACCACATTATATTTAATTGGTTTTCTTTTCCTACAATTAAACTATATCCCTCAAATTTAGTTCCGTTATCAATCCCTAAAACAGTTTTAGGTATTTCTTCTCTTGTTGGAATTAACATTTGTATTCCAAACTCTCCAAACTTATTCCAAACTACTTTTGCTACTCCTCCAAATAACATTTTTCTTGCTTTACCTTGCTTACAAGGTGTCAATGGTTTTCCTGTAAAACTTAAAACAAATATCCTAGACATACTAGCTTTCTGATTTAAGTTATACTCACTTCCAGAATGAGAACAAAGCATAGAGTTATCACTGAGTTCTTCAGTGTTTTTTAAACTCGTTGCATTTAACAGTTCTGCTGAAGTGCTACAGATTAGTGAAGCGTCTGTAGGTTCTTGTAGCTCTGTTCTCGTAGTTTTTGTTTCCATGTTTTTGTTTCTTCTTTCTGTAGTCAAATTGTTTCCCTTGTTCCTGTCAGAACAAGCCAACTAATTTATTAGTTGGTTATTGACTACATATTCGGAGGTGAAAAACCACCGCCAGATGGACGTTGAGGGTTTTTGTTTTCCGATGTACCCCTTTTGGCAAGTTCTTTCGTCTGATCGTCAATTGCATCCATATATTCTTGTGACACTTCGCCATCTCCCAATTTAGTAAGAATTTTTGTTTTTCTACTAGAGCCTTCTCTAACAATATGAGATTCAAGATTAAAGGCATTTATTCCTTCAGTCAGATTCATTATCATTTGCCCAAATGGTGTTAATTTCAATTCTTGTGGGTAATCCTCAGCATTAGGTGCTAAAAGTATCTTAATAGTCCTATAGTTAGAAAGAGTACCTTTTTCTAAAGTTATAATTTTATTTCTATCAACAACAACTTTTACATTATTTATTTCTTTTTTATTTAATAATAATTTATCGTCAATATCTCTTGGCTGGTATTCTACTAAAAAACGATTATCTATTTTAGTTGTAGATACTTCTAACCCAATAGCATGTCCAGAAGATGGATGAGAATAATTAGACATCATATTTATTATCATAGGAGAATCGTGTTTCTCTGCTTCTTCTTTAAAAAATAATATAATTAACCAAATTACTAAACCTGATATTACAGCAAGAGATACAACTAGAAAAATAGATGTTAAAAGGCTCATAAATCTTCTTTTTTAACCTCTTCTTTTTTAGCTTCAGCATGTTTCTTGACTTCTCGATTTTCCACATAAGTTCCAGAAATTGGATTATATACTTTTGATTCATAAACATCTGGATCATCTGATGGCTCACATGTTATAGAATTTATTGCTTTTATCAACTCTGGAATTGATGGGTCTATTAATATTGTTCTTAATTCAGTATCATGAGTATTTATTATAATATATACATACCCTTCTGACATCCCTGTATCATAAAGAGCTCTTGCTTTGTAAATATAAATTCGTTCTTTATTCTTTCCTGCATGAAAAAATCGTTCTTCTTCACATTTCTTTAAATGATTACAAAAGTGCCTATTTACTAAAGCACCTTCAGCGACAACTCTTAAATCAGACAAAGCCGCAGATTTTGCCAAGCCATTTCTTGTTTTTTCTTCAGGTATATCATCTGATTTCTTAAATATTGAAAAAAAGAAAAATATTATCACGCATATAATTAATACAACAACAGCAATAGCAATTATCCAAAATAATGGAAAACTAGCGTTATTAACTTTAATTATAATTAACGATATTATTGTAAAAATACCTAGAATAACACTAAATATCTTTAAAACCTTTTTTGTACTATTCTTTTCTTTCTCTATGTGCTCTTCATTGATTTTTTCATTAATTATATTTTCGTTTTGATTTCCTACCATTTTGTTATCACCCTTTTATTATTATACCTTTTCCTTAATAACGCTAATGATACTAATAAAACCGATAAAGTCAAAAATAATGCAAATATTATTAAAAAAGTTGTTGTTGATATTCTAGCATTATTATTATCTTCTATAATTTTTATTTTATCTAATGCTGTTTGTGTTTGGCTTGTTGTTGAGTTAGCTTGATTCTTTAATTCTGCTAAAGTATCTTTAACAAAATTACTAAAAACTTCAAAATTATCACCTTGTCTAAATTGATATTCAAATAATTTCTTTATTTGATCTTGCCCAAATGACACATTATATTGAGCGTCAGTTTGGCTTCCACCTGAATAAACAACTTGAGGTGTAGTTATACAAAAACTCTCTGTAGGATTATCTTTACAAAATGCTTGTAATAAACCTATTAATCCCTGATAATTAGTAGTATTAGAACTTGAATTAACAACCGCAAAAGGTATAGTTACATATAAATGTTCATTAATATCCCCAAAATTACCAGTAACCTTTAGAACTTTATCATAAGTACGATTTGTTTCTTCGGTTTTGGATATAATAGGTTTTATAGTATAAATAACACCCTTTGTTTGTAATGGGGCTAAATCAAATCTATTTGCAGAAAATGTAGCCCATTCATTGGTTAAAGTTATACCTCGTGCTGTTTCATTACCAATATTAGTGATTGTTAAAACGCCATCTTGTTGAGAAAAAACTGAAATAGTGTAATTTCGTTGTGTCATAAGAACATTAACAACTGTTGGGTTAAATATAATATTAACACTTAAATTCAAAATACCATCATATTCTGGATTATTTATTAAGCCAGTATCTGGCAAAACTGATATTGTGCAAACTTGAGTCGTGATATAATCAGCACGAGAAAAATAATATCTAAATGTTTGCGGGGCAGAATCAAAATTCATTATATAAGATGTATTTTTTAATACCGTTCCTACATTATTATTAGTAACAGCATTTCGTAAAATAATATCATCAATTACAAAATTAGTCCATAAAACCTTATCGCCTCTAACAACAGATAAATCGCAAACAGATAATGTCATATATCTATCAATATTCACTGCCCATGTTTTATTTTGAACACCAATAGTTGTAATATAATAACCTTTTAATTTTAATGATGATGTTGTAGCATTGTTGCCATAAAGAACTGCTGTTACCTGAGCAGAAGATCCTATTGGTAATGATGCTATTTGTGACATATAAACCATATTATTGTTTTCTAGTGTAATATTTGACATTGGGTAAGGTCCTGGATTTGATACTGTAAATGTAATTGTTGAATTCACGCCATAAATTTTATTAATACTCGCTGAAGTTTTATTAACAACTAAACCAGCCGAAGCAAAATTTAGGCAAAAAACCAAAATAATTATAAATATTATATTATTTTTTGCCATTTTTTTCCATGAGTTTAGTAATTTTTGCAGTCAATACACGAGAAAAGGGGTTATCTCTTCTAACATTAAGTTTATTATAAATGTTCTCTCGTGCTTGAATTATTTGCTTTTCAAAAAATAAATTTAGTTCTTTTTTATTTGTTATCTTTAATTCTTCAAATAATAAATCTCTTAATACCTTAGAGACATCATCATTATTATTTAAAACGAATTGAATAAATTTATCTGAAAAACTTTCAGGGGCAGCAATAGACAGAGGTATTTCTAGCATTATCTTAAATGTTAACCCACACCTACTCCTCTCCTCCCATGGTTTTTTTCTTAGCATATTATTAATATCTGTTATTAATAATAAATAATCAATCTTTTTAAACCTTACCTTACTTCTCCTTACTTCTTAATTTTAAGAACTATTATCATAAGGAAAAGCATAAAAATACAAGCCAATATTATGAATACCAACATTGAATTATCTGCCAACCATTGAGGCGTATTTGCAAAACCTTCCCCAAATGCAACCATGCCAGTTAAAATACCAACAGAATATTGCTTATATTGTGGCTGTCTTTCAATAGATATTGAGTATTCATTCTGATGAGGGGTAACTATAATGGTTAGATTCTTAATATCTGGGTTTGTAACAGTGAATTGTATATCATAAATACCAATAGATCGTCTTACAACTTTGGTTAATATTGTTTGATTTAATGTATTAATATCTATAGATGTTGCTTCTACTAGATTTCCATAAACATCTCTAACTCTTAATGTTAGTATTGATTGCCTATTATAATCCCATGTTGTATTTGTAAGTTCTGCTGAATACATTGTTGTAGGTATTGTTGCATTTGATATTATCGTAATACTTGTCCCATTTACCCCAGAAATAATCCAACCTGTTGATTGGGATATTGCCCCACCAGAAGTAGTAGAAATGATTGCTGTATATATCGTTATGCTTCTTGTTTCTGTTGAACCTTTAATACCTAAAGTGTTATATGATGTAGAATTATAATAATATATACCATCTGACAAATTATAAAATGTAATATTGTTTGAATTATTAAGTGATACAGAAGAATTAATTATTATTCTTGAAGAATTATATAAGAATATTGTATTATTTTTAAAATTAGCACTAACAGTCAAAGTTCTTATTTCTATATCTTTTGAAGTTTGAATTGAGCCTGATGATAATGTAGGGGTTGCAAAAACAACAAAAGGGGTTGATGGAGAAGATACATTAATAGAGATATTTGTCATACAATTTGTCCCTGAGCAACTAGCAGCAGAAACTCCGACAAGCGATGCTAATGATAATGCAATTATTGATATTATTAAAAAATTAATAATAAAATTGCTGTTCTCTTTGTCTTTGTAATCTTTTTTTCCTTTTTCGTATTCCATATAATGCTCCGCCTATAATAATTATAGGCACTCCTATTACCGCTCCTCTTAATGCGTTCTTCTTAATACTCATATTTAATTTCTCTGCGTCTGTTCCTATTTCTAACCCATCATTTGAAAATAAGTCTTTAAACCATTTTGTTACCTTATTTTGTGTTAATTGTATTGTGGTACGAGATAACATTGCTTCTTTATTTGTCCCTAATGTGCTCCAATTTGGATCACCATAAGATACATAGAACGTCTTTTCATAACTTGTTTTGCCAAATGATACTATTGCCGAATCTACATTTGAAGCATAAGAAATAAAATACTTTATCTCATAAACTTGACCTTTTACAGCGTCTACTGGGATTTTAATTTTTAATTCAACAGGAAATGAATCGCTAAAAGATTTTCCTGGGACAGTGTAACGCTCTGATAAATTATTTTGTATTATCTTATTTGTATCTAAAACTTCGATTTTAGTTATTTCATTTTGTGTTCCTTGATTTTGTAAATAAATCATAAAACTTTTTTGTGCCATATCTACAATAAAAACGTCTTTATTATTTATTGATGGCATGTATGATGATGCAAAACCTGCTGATGACACAAAATGAAAACACAGAATTCCAATTAAAATTAAAAATATAAACATTTTGAATTCTGGTTTTTTTGTTTCCATTTTATGCTACTGATACAGTCCAAATATTTTGTTGTGTATATGTAGTTGCTTCCAATCCTGGTACTAAGGTTACAAAGAAGTAAACGTTGTACGGTGTACTATTCACAGCTAATGTCATAGTTGCATCAGAATTTACTGGTGTTCCTTCTATTAACGCCGCATATTTTGCTGCAGTGCTAGAAACTCCAAAATCTGAAGCAGGTATTGTACTTGCTCCTCCAGTTGCGTTGTAAGCTGTAACTGCAATCGTTGCGTAAGCCTGATTACCACCATTAGTAATAACCATTGGTGCATCTGATGCTAAATCAGTTGCTCCTACAGCCGCAGTTGCCCAAGCTATTGTTGTAATATCTTGTGTTACAAAATCCAAAGCGCCAACAGTTGAAAATTGTGTATTATCTGTATCCGTAGCCGCTGCATTATCTGCAATACTTGCAGTTACAGTCCACGAATCGTCTCTAGAATAATACGGGAAACTTAATGTACAATTATATTCTGTAGCAGAGACATTTACTACTGAAGCCGTACATCCAGAAGATGTAATTATGTTTGCAGCTTCATCTTCCATGTCAACTTTCGCAGATGAATCGTTAAGATCAGTGTTACCATTTGCATCATCTGCTACAAATAATATATATACAATCTTATTTGTTCCTCCATTAAGAACTATATTTGCTGGTGCGGTAACTGACGTTATGACTGGTGCAGAATTACCCAAGTTAAGAGTTACATTAAGTGGACAACTATTTGTTGGGCACTCTGTATCTGCTGAAACAAGAGAAACGCCTAATACCATTACCAAAGCTAATACATATATTCCTAAAAATTTATGTTTCATAATAATAACCCCCTTTCAATTGTTTTAATATGTTTGTAATCATTGTACTTGTACCCTCCAATTGGATAAACTTTTATAGGTATCTGCTTTTATATTAGTTCCTGTTGTAAGATAAAAATAAATAGATTGATTTACCGAAGCTCCATGATTGTTTAAATTAATTAATGAAGGAATATATATTAATTCATTTTCTACTAAACTTGTTCCACTAGTAGATGCTACTTCCCATATTATTGCTTCTTCAAAGAATTGAGGACTACTATCAGAGCCAAAAGATTCATAACTTACTCCATTATAGCAACTATAATTTGCAACTCCAGCTCCATTATCAATAGCTTTAATTTCAAAATCTAATTTGGGTTGATTAAAACAAGCATTAGGGACAGTGTTATTTTTATATCCGATTGCTGTTTTAGTTTGCAATATAGCGCTAGCAGCCCCAGATGGTTTAGTATAATTAACATATAGATAATCATCACCTGCAAACCCACCCAACCCAAAAGTCCCCCAATCACCATCATAAGTTTCTCCTGCAGAACCACTACCAAACGCACTCCAATCTCCACTAGTTAAATAACTTCCAGTATAACTTAATCCACATACCCCATCTCCTGCTGTTGCAGAGTTAGCAGTCTCTTGATAACAAGAAGGTATAGATGAAATATCTAATGAAGAACTATTATATGCTCTAAAATTATATACTGGAACATTACCGCTATACGCAATGCCAGATAAATTTAAACCTAATATGCTTATATTATTATAATTTTGATTCCCAGTATTTTTCAATATCAATGGATTATCAGAAAGAATGGTACTATTACCAGCATAAACTGATGACCAATTCAAATAATTAACATCTTGTTCTACGCTATCTAAAGCATTAATAGTAGTTGTATAAGTATCATTTACATATAAAGTGTTGAAGGAATCTCTTATTGAAGCATTAATATCCCATACTCCAGCAGAATCATAAAATTCAAATATAACCTCACAAGTAAATAAATATGAAATATTTGTACATAAAAGCGATGTTCTAGTTTCGCTACCTTTTGTTAATACTATTTGAGCTGAACTTGAATTAGAACTTACAGCAGAAGTATTAAATTGTATAAATTCGGTTTTTGTTGTTCCTGAATTAAGAGTTATTGTAGGAGATGATACTGAAATAATTGATAAAGCTGGAGATAAAGAGAAATCATCTGATATAGCAGTCGAACATAAACTACTATTATCGCAACCTGTTACATGAATAACGTAATTGCCATAAGATGTTGTAGTAGTATTCCAAATATAACTAAGATTTAATTCATTGTTAGCTATAATAGATTCATTAAAAAGATGATTAATTGAATTATATAAGCTAATATTATATTTAACTATAGGATAGGCATTAGGGCTTTCAAACGCAGTATAATTTATATTCATTAATCCTAATTGATAACTTCCAGCAACAGGGTGAGTTATAGTTCCTGGTTGTGGTGGTAATCCCCCTAAAGAAATTAAATCTGTATATGTAGGAGAACAAGCACTATTCCCAGAAGTATCGTTGGCACAAACATAATAAAATAATTCATCTATTCCATCATATTGATGTGTATGTGAATCAAAAGTATAACTATCATTAGCCCAAGTATTGCCATTATTGGTAGAAGATCTCATAGCACCAACTCTTGCTACAGTTGGGACAGAATACACATTCCAATCTCCACCGCTAGAACCTCTAACTAAAAATCTTGAAGTTGGTGTTACTTTTACAGTTCCTATTTTTCCTGTTGTTGTATTGATAGTATATGGAATAACCTGTTGGCATGAATATACCGACGTATGTTCATCATGACAATGGTTATAACCGCCACGAGTTACTGAACCAATATTTACGCAATTAACATTTGTTGATGGATTACCAGTTACATAAGTTGAATTACAGTAATATATTGTAGATGGATTTGAAGCAGCAGTAGCGTTAATTAACATTACTTCAAAGAAATTATATTGAGTTTTATTTGAAACATTTAACAATTGTATACTAAAATATGATGCAGAACTAGCTAATAATCTTGCCGTATGTATAGCGTCTTCCATATTTTCTTCGCCTAAATTATATGTTGCTGGGTAAACATCATTATCATCACCATAAAATAAAAATTTGTCTGAAGAATTTGATATATAGAATGACTCAGAATTAAATAAATTACTTCTATCTGTCCCATTTATAAAACTTGTAGAACCTCTTGTTGAATTAACTTTATAATAAAATGTTACAGTAGAAAGATTAATAGCATTTGAATGTGTTATGTTCATAGTGATGTTTGCTGGAATTCTAACAACATTCAAAGAAGTAATATCAGCTGGAATTTGATGATCTCTTATTATAGATAATGTGTAAACAATTAACGAATTATTACTTGTTACAAAAGAATTTCCAGCAGTATCAAATAAACTATAAAACCAATGATAAACGCCATTAACTAAATTAGTAACTACACCAACAACTTCTATTAAAGGATTTGTAGGTGTTAATACTGTTGTTTCATTTACTAGACCTGTCGAATTATAAACATAAAATGTATAATTAGCAATACCTACGTTATCTGAAATATTAGCTATAAAATTAATTGTTTTACTACTCGTATGCGTATTGTTTATAGGAGATATTAAAGTTGAATTTGGTGGTGTTGAATCTATTGTTAAAGTATTATTTACTAGAATTTGTGTGTCTGCTTCTAAGCCAACCCCATTATTATAATCTGTTATTACATTTGAAGATGTCCAAGCATATCCATTAAATATTTGTATATCGTCTATATACATTTTCCAGAATATATTTGGATAAGGAAAGCCTAGAGATATTTCAGACATAGTGCTATAATTTGTATTATCTGTTGTAGATGAAGTTAAATTTCCATTAATATAAATTTTTAATTGATTACTGCTATCTCTAATAATAACGATTCTATTCCAATTGGATGGGTCAATGCTCTGACTTAAAATTGCACCATTAGTATTGGAAAATACAATACTAGCACCACTAGTTTTATAACTTATATTCCAATCAGTAGAAGTAAGTACGTTTCTATTCGCCGCAGCACCATTTTGGTCTTTGTACCATAAAGCTATTGTAAATGGGTTTGTTTGAAAATTTAAACCTGAAAGATCTATATCATTTTTTATTAAATACTCATTATAATACAACCCAGTACCTTTATTTAATATTCCACTCGCAGTTTGATAACTAGGTCCATTTATGTTAGTAAAAGGATATCCATTCCCAGAACTATCTAAATTATTTTCAAGTTTCCAATAAGCCGTAGGTGTAACTCCCACCCACCATTTTCCAGAAGACATAGATAATGCTTTATTTCCAGAAGTATCAAATACCTCATAGAACCAATGATAAGCTCCATCAGCTAATGAAACTGTTATTCCTAAAACATGATTTACCGCCCCTGTAAATGTAGCGGTTGTTTGATTATATAAATTACCTATAGAATCATAAATATATAATGTTGCATTTGCTAATCCTGTTCCATCTGATAAATTCACTGTAAAATTTATTGTTGGGTTTTTAGTAATAATATTAGTAATAGGAGATATTAAAGTTGCGTTAGGATTTATTGTATCTTTCACAAACCTAACTGATGATGTATTAGTATTCCCCGCACTATCATTAACCCATATCTCAAATAGGTTTGATCCTTGATTTGTTGTTAGTCCAGTTACATTGGTCGAACAAGAGTGTGTTGTGTTTGCCCCACCATTTACAGAATACCAACAAGTGTCTATGTTAGTATCTGAAGCATGAAAGTTCAATGTTGTTATATCCATATTATAACTTGTGTTAGTTGGATAAATTATACTTATTGTTGGTATAATCGAATCTTTAAAAAATGTTACTGAACTTGAATTAGTGTTATTCATTGTGTCATTACAATAAATCGTCCAAGTATTACTCCCTTGATTAGAAGTTAAATTCGTTAAATTTGTTGTAATTATTGTTTTATCTCCTTTTTCATATAATTCAAACTCATTTATTTTTACCCATCCATTATAAGGGACAGATTGGTTTGTAATATAAATTCTATAATAACGATAAGAAATTGAATTAACAAAAGTGTTATTGAACCAAACATTCATATCAGGGTGATTAAAAGAAGTTAAATTTACCCATCCAGAACTATCATTTGATGCTTGAATTAATCCTTCAATACCTGCACTATCTTGATGATTAATTCTTGTTTTTGTAACTTGTTTTTCATTTCCTAAACCAAAATCTATCATTAACCAATTTCCTGGTCCATCGTGTGGCACTTGATTATCTATATCATTAGCAGTCGAATTACTCCACCAGAATGTATCAGTATCATTATCAAAAGCATTTTCTGGTGGGTATAGAGAGGCATTAACATCAATTGCATATTGTGTTGACGCTGTTTTATTTAATCCAGTTGTATTTAATTTTGAGTACCCAGCGAAATACCAACAAGATGATAAACCAACATCATCACTTGCGGTATAATTAAGAGATGTAACGTCTTTATAAGTAGTATTTAATGGATATAAAATACTAACTAATGGTGGTGTGGTATCTGCTGTTGCAAAAGTTCCGCCCCATATTACTGCTTCTTCATAAAACGCACTCGGATAACCGAAAAATCCAGAAGATAAAGATGTACCTGCAAATACGCCTGACATATCCCCACAAAAAAATTCGCTCCCATAGATATCAAAATAAGATAAACCAAAAGCAACTTCCCCAGAAACATAACCCCAACAAGCATGAGCATTTGTTATAGTATAAGTAAAATTTATATCAGAACCCTCAGCATATTTTCCAATCCAAGTAACATTTGTTGCACCTGTTGGAATTTTGTAAATAGAATATGCACGCATCTGTTGCCCCCAACCATTATAAGGGTAAGTACCTCCAGTACCCCAATTTCCGTCATACCAAAGTGATCCAAATCCTATATCATCGCCGACTTCGCCATAACTTCCAGTATAATTTAAAGTACAAGATCCATCTCTAGCATTAGAAGCATTAGTAGATTCTTGATAACATTCTGACGCTGATGTAAATGAAATAAAAAAAATTATAATCAAAATAATAATACTATTTAACACTAACTTCTTTTTTAAATCTAACATATAATAACTATAATTATTGGCTATATAAATATTATTAATAATATTATTAATAATAATAGAATTAAGCAACTGTTAATGCCCAAGTATTTGTTTGAGAATATGTGCCAGTAGTAAGCCCTAGAGGTAAATCTACATAAAAGTAAATATTATCAGATACTGCTGGACCAATTAATAAGCCAATACCATTAAGTTGAACAGGCGTTCCTCCGATAAAGTAATTTTGTCCTGTAGTTGCCCCTGTGATTGAATCACCACTAAAGGATTCTGCTGCTATTGTACTTACACCATCTGTTGCATTATATGCTGTTACACTAACTAAATTATAAGCCTGATTACCACCATTAGTAATAACTACGGGTGAATTCGCTTCGTTGTCATTAGTACCTGCTGTTACACTATTCCAAGCAACTGTTGTAATATCTTGTAACACATAATTTAATGCGTTAACAGTAGAAGGTGTAGTAACTAAAGATGCTGTTAGTCCCTCATTATCTGCAATACTTGCATTAATATCCCATATATTGGCTTCTGTATAAAATGGAAAAACTAATGTACAATTATATTCTGTGGCAGAAACATTTACTACTGATAAAACGGCACAAGAAGATGATGTTATTGTCTCCAATGAGTAGGTATTTGTAGCAGTTACTAAAGCACTAGAACCATTTAAATTGGAATTTCCATTATCATCATTAGCGATAAATTGAATATATACGTTTGTGTTAGTATTGCCTGTTAGTGTTATATAAGCATCATTTGTAATACTAACTATAGTAGGGGCAGAATTACTTATATTTAAAGTTAAATTCAAATTACAAACATTGCCGACACATTGATTTACATTTACAGAATTATTTTCTGATGTAATTGAATTACCAGATACTCCAAAGAAACTATAGAACCAATGATAAACACCACTAACTAAATTAGTAACTATTCCTACAGTCCCTGCAACAGGATTTGATGGTGTTAAAATTGTTGTTTTGCTTACAACCCCTGTATTATTATATATGCTTAAAGTATAATTTGCTATTCCAAGATTATCTGATATATTCGCTGTAAAATTCGCACTATTTACTATTACTGCACCATTAGTTGGTGTTATTAAAGTTACTGATAAATTCTCACTACCAATAGTATAATTACTAAATCCTTGAACACCAAATCTAACTGTTTCAGCATTTAAAGAAGTATAATTAATACAATCTGTACATATTGCTCCATTTCTTAATATTTGTGGGTGAACAAAATTTCCAGGCATTCCTGTAAATGTTATATTTGCTGGAACATTTAATGATGGTGCACTATTAACGTCAACAGATATAAAATTATTTCTAAAAGTTATATACGCCAATAAAGAACCAATATTAATTGGGAAAGCTACTGATCCGTTATTATTTGAAATATTATATACAACTGGGGGCGTAGTATAATTAAATGTTCTAGGAGTAATACTTGGAACGCCTATATTATTTGCGGCATCTATTGCTTGAACATAAAGGGTATTAACGCCTTCGGAAGGATTATAATTTGAAAAATCAGAACAAGATGTAAAAGAAGTCCAATCTGCATTATTAGAAGAAAATCTGCATATCATAGCACCTGCAACACTTAATGATACACCACTCCAATTTGTTGGTGAATATAACCCGCCTTGAACAGGATAAGTTATTTCTACTGTTGGTACACCACTATCATAACTAAAAGTTACTGGATCTGCTGTGCCCATATTTGATGCAGAATCAATTCCTTGTATATATAGTGTATTACTTCCTTCAGAAGGATTATAATTTGAAGTATCAGTACAAGAATTAAAAGCAGTCCAAGTAGAATTATCTGAAGAATAACCACAAGATGTTGCATCATCATAAGTTATTGAAACTCCTGGATAAGTACCAACATTGTAATTTCCCGATTCAGTAGGAGATGTTATTGCCATTACTGGTGGAGTTGTATCACCACCGCCGGTAGTTTCAATCTTCAATGAAATATCATCAAATGCAAGAAACTGTTGTTGTTGGGCATCATTACCTTTTTCTATACCAATTGTAACTCTTCCAGAAGATTCTAGTACCATATTATAATCAGTTACACCCCAAAGAAGTTCATCTCCTTTATAAAATGCAATATCAAAACCCTCATTGCTACGAACAATTTTATACGTTGCGTATTGATTACTTAAACCTGCGCTATTCGCTATTTGTGAGGTAACTATTTCTGTAGATGTTTGTTCTACATCCACCCATCTAACATAAGACATTGTGACAGATGATTGTTTATTGTACCATGTGAATCCTGTAAAGCCATGAATATCGATATCGCTAGTTTTTCCAAATCCAAAATATACATAATTATCTCTATTATCAGTTTGGGGGCTTTTAGCATTTATAGAGAATGTAAGTGTCTCCCCTGCAACAATAGCTGGTATATAAGTATTATCAGTTTCAAAGAAAGCAGTAGAACCACCGCCTTGAAGAGAATATTTTAATTCACGCTGATCTTGTTGCCATATATTGCCAGCGACATTTGACCATAGAAATGAAGAATATGGTGCAGAAAATGTTTCATCTAAAGGAAGAGTAAAACCAGCAGCAGAAACCACTGATAAAATAGATAATAACAATACCGAAAAAAATAATACACTGAACGCCTTTTTTAAATTCATAAATTATTTAATAATCAGGGCTATTTAAATATTGTTAATATTTTAAGATTAGAATATTGGGGGATTCGCCCCAATATTCGAAAAAGAGGTGATATAAATACAATATATCTATACTTTATAAATATTATTAATAAAAAAATCAATTACCAACTAATGAATTAGTTGGCTTGTAGTTACCATCGGCACTACGATTGGTTGATTGACTAACAACCTACTGAAAATAGGTTTACCAAGTTCAGCGATGTTTCTGGAAGCATTTAAATCTGCATGAAGTTCATATCCACATTGTAAACATTTGAAGTTACTTCTTTTTCTGTTTAGTCTATCTTTAAATCCACATTTTGAGCAAGTCTGACTTGTATATTTTGGATTTACTGAAATTACTAACTTCTGTCTTTCTTCAGCTTTATATTTCAAGTAAGTTTCAAATTGTTTGAAACTCCAACTTCCTAACTTCTTATTAAATATTCTTCCATTATTCTTGTGTTTCATATCTTTCAAATCTTCTAAGACAAACACTTTAAAATCACTATCAGCAATCCATTTGCTCAATCTGTGATTTGTATCAGAAACAAACCGTGTTTCTTTTCTGCTTAACAACTTCAAATGATGTTTAGCAGACTTAGTGCCTTTCTTCTGCAATACTGCTTTTAAGTATTGATATTTGCCTTTTATCTTTTTACGATGTTTTGAATTGTAAAAAAGATTGTTAGAACAAACAAGAATATTATTGATGCCTCTATCTATTCCTAAGATGTCTTTCTGTATTTCTATACCTCCCAAATTTATTTGAGGATTATCTTTCTTAACAACTAAATTAAGATATAATTGTTTTTGTTTGTAGCATAACATTCCAGCAACTGGTTTCCAATCTTTATATTTTTCAACAAACCTATGAGTTTGAAAAGTTAATTTCTTTCTTCCATTAACCGAAGATATAGAAATTAATTTATGTTCTAAATTAACTCTCAAATTTCTTTTATCTAATCTAACTGAAGAAAATTCTTTTACCTGAATAGGTCTTTTACACTTTTCTCTTTTGATACTTTCAGAAGCAACATCTCTTGCAGTCTGAATTAATCCAGTAGGAAGATTAGGATATAGTTTTTTAATCTTCTTGTAAGTAAGTTTGTTGAGTTTATTTTTGTTGAAAATCTTTTTCTTAAATCCAATATCATTAACATATTGTCTTGCTTTAGAGAAAACTCTAATTGTTTCAATTAAGTCCTTATCTTCTGCAAGTTTAATTTTAATGGTTCTTTGCATATTATTACTACAATAGTTAAGTTTATATAATTCATAATAAATAAAAAAATAAAATAAAATTTTTGTTGTGTTAAATTACTATTGCTAGAAACACTCTGTCATCGCCTTCTCGCTTAGATGGTTTTGCAGTTAATGTTACTATTTTTCCTTGTAATTCTGAAAGTTTTTGAACTCCCATTTTTCGCATGAAATTCCATAATGCTGCTTTTGGATGTTTGCTAATAGCAACTTCCATTTGCTTTGTTACAGGATCAAATGTTTCTTGTAAATTGAAATCATGCGATGGAGTAATTTTCTTTGTACTTCCATCTTCTTGAGGAATTTCAATTATTTTTCCAGGCGCTCCACTTTCATTTAACTCTGGCAATGGATTTGTTACAACTCTAACAACCCACTTCATTGTAGTTGAGTTAGGTGTATAAACTCCTTGACCACTAGCATCTTTAGGAAAATTATCAATCACATGTTCTTTAGTAACACTTGCAATCGGAACTCTAAATCCTTCATATTTTGTAGCATCAAATTTACCAATTCCAGACACAACAGGTATATTATCTAAATCATTTACCATTTTCAGTACCCCCTTTCAACTCATTTAATCCTGTATCAAATCTTTTTATCATATCATTGTTTAAAGATTCAAGTCTATCAATATTAATTTCAAGAATTTTTATTGTCCAAGTATATCCATTACGATTTTTTGTAAATTCAATCATCTCTTTTTGGGGAATTGGTTGTATGTTTTCCATATATCTTGCTCAAAAACAATTAGTGAAAAATAAATCATCGGAACGAAAACGAATCAAACCGACTCAATCAAAGGAGATTCACTAATTGTTTTTGAGTTTGAGTCTGAGCAAATATTAGAACTATTACAATTAGGGCACCAGTAATCTATACCACGCTGGTTTTCAAATTCGAAATTACAATCATTACATCTCAAATCGACAAATTCATTTGATGGAATCAATATAATTGGATCAATCTCAATCATATCATCCACTTTGATATTACTTGCATCTGCTATCATCTTTGGAATAATGGCATACAAGGAATTTCCTATTTTGCTTACTTTTGTTATAAATTTCATAAGAATATGTAATATTTCAACTATATAAATCTAACTGTGTCTACTTTAATTAGACGGTACTCCTTTTAAGTGGCACTGTTTGTTGAGAATACTCTCTGAATTTAATTCTGCATTTATCGCAATTATTCCATTTTGATGTATTAATTTTTCCGCATCTGTGGCAAGTCCCATTTATTTTTCTTTGTGCAGATGTAATCCTTGCTCTGTTTCTATTGGCATCTTTTACAAGTAAGTTATATCTTTCACGATTATTACTAATCCATGCAGTAGATCTCAATATATTTTTTTTTCTAAATTCAGGATCACTCTTCTTTATATAATATGCCTTTTTAGCATTAAAACTAGAATTACATTTATGAGAACAAAATTTTTTTTGTCTCATCGTCTCTAATTTCTTACCGCATTCCAAACAATTATTTTTTACTATTTTATTTTTTACCATTTTGTGTCTCCAATTTCTTTCGAGCTCTATACAATCTTTGATAATTTCTATTTCTTTCTAAATGCTTGTGTTTGTTCTTATGATAACTAATATTGTTTTGGATTCTTCTATTTACAAGATTTTTCTTCTTGTGTTTCAAATAGTATTTTTGTCCAACTACATTATTCATATAATTTCGCATATACTCATTATGCCTTTCCTGATTATCTTTTATCCATAACTTTAAACGTGCATAACTCTTTTTTTTAAATTCAGGATTATCCCTATTTTTTGCATAACTTTTTTTAGCGTTATAACGAGTGCCGCATAACTTACTACAAAAAATTTTCTTCTCCCCTCCTGCATATTTTCTTGTATCAACAAAAGGTATGTGACATGACTTGCATTTCATTTTCTTCTCCTAATTTTACTAAATTTTCCAATTGAATGATGATCACCTACATATTCTAACAATCCTCTATACCCACCAAAATGTCTTTGAACAGCTACATAACCAAAACCGTATTTTACAATCTTTCTATACTCCTGAACCTTTGGTATTCTACCTAATTTTTTCTTTAACTTTCTATATTCCGTAGCTATCTCTTCTTTTCTATTTCTCACTTCACTTATTTCTTTTAAAAAATTATCCCACGTCCCAAAATATTTCATATAAGAGGATATTTCATATTTACTATTCTTTATTCCTTTTATAACTTTAAAGTCGCTATATTTAGGTGTTCGTTTTAAAGTTTCTTTTAATCTAAAATATTCTGCAATTAATTTATCTCTATTTATAATTCTCTGCTCTTGCTTCTCAAACAAATCAATAACTTGTGATTCAAAAAATACCTTTGGAACTTTATAATTATAAATAGGTTTCTTGTGACGAAGTGTGTTAGTTCTTTCAATAACATTTACAACTATCTGTCTTGTTCTCCAAGCGTTAACATAATTGCCAATAAAATCTAATACAGTAACATAAGGTTTTCCTTTCATTTTTCTTAAACCTCTGCCCAACTGTTGTAAGAACACATTCTTTGAAATTGTTGGTCTTAAAAATAATAATCCTTCTACATTAGGAAAATCAACTCCCTCATTAAATATATCTCTTGTAAAAATTACTTGAACTCTCTTATTTCTAAAGTCGTCAATTATTCTATTTCGGTCTGTTCTTTCAACTTTCCAAGTTATACATTCTGCTGTTATTCCGGCATCTCTAAACTTTCTTACACACCTCTCGGCATGCTCAATAGAAATACAGAAACCTATAGTTTGCTTATCTCCAATTCTTGCCTTAAACTCTTTAATAACTTTATTATCTCTTTCGTCAATTAAAAGTCTTCTATTTAAATCTTTAATTCTATATCTATAATTTTTCCACTTTATATTTGAGTAATCAATATTATCATACAATCCAGTATACTTAAATGACGATAAATATCCACCTGTTATGCCTTCAGCTATATCCATATTATAAATAACATTATTATCTACAGGTTTAAAAATATCTTTTCCATCTAATCTATAAGGTGTTGCTGTTATACCTAATAACTTATAATTTTTAAAATATCTTAATACTCCTTCATATGAAGGACTTGCAGCATGATGCCATTCATCTACAATAATAAATTCAAAATGATTTTTATTAAATTTATTTAAAGTTTTTATTTTAGTTAATGATTGAATTGTAGCAAATAAGTATCTCTTATTCAATTTCTTAGATTGACCTGCCAATACACCAAACTCACTTTTATCATGCCCACATTTTTCAAATTCTTTCATAGCTTGGTCTAATATCTCTCTTCTATGCACAACATATAAAATATTGCCTTTATGGCTTTTAGCAATTAATGAACTATAAATTGTTTTTCCTAACCCAGAAGGTAGTACTACTAAAAATTTATTTTTTCCAGCCTTCACGCTTTTGTTCAAAGATAATATTGCTTCTTGTTGAATATTATTTGGTGTTATCATTTTTCCTCCAAGTATTATATAATCTTGTTAATTCTTGTGCCCAAAAAGTAACATCTGAAACTTTTGGTGATTGAACACCCAATTTTTTAGCCATAGAGAAAAAACCATGCGCAGGAAACAAAGGTACTTTTTTTTCAATTACAACGCCAGACAACAAAGGTCTATCATGTTCAAATTCATGTTCTGATATTTCTCCAAGCATATCAGACATTTTTACTCTATCGCCAGGACTCTCAAAATTCAAACCTAAACCCAACTCACTATTTAGTCTAGAATATGTAATTACTGTATCTTGTTCAGCAACTTCAATTAATTTTTTGTACATTTTATTGTTCATTTTCCTTCCTCCTAAAAAGTTCCTGATAAACGCTCTCAAGCGTCTCGTCAAGATTAGTCACAGAAAATCCTATTTCTTTAGCAATCTTTGATAAATTGTAATAAGCATCGTCTTTTTCTTCTTGTGAATTTTCTGAAGGGGTGTAAAACAAAATATCTCTATACTTCATTTTGTAAAGGCAAACAACCTTAGAATCAGAATCTTTTACTATAGCAAATCCAGTCATCACCAACTTCATACCCTTGTAATTAATTTCATATCCTTCTTTTATATCTTTAATTTCCTCTTTAGTTCTCTCTTTCTTGCTCATTTTCATTTCCCAAGCAGTAAAAAGTTCGGTTTCAAGAATAATCCCGTCTACACTACCCTTGCAATTCTCCGTTTTTGTGTTTTTGTTTTTCTTTACCATTTTGTTTTATCAACCCCTTCTTTTTTCGAATTAAAATAAAATAAAAATTTTGTTTTATTTACCAATCAGTCGCATTGGGTTCGCCAGTTAAAGGGAATAGATTTGAAGATTTCTCTTCAGACGCTCTAGCTCTTCTATCAGCGGCATCTGCTCTAGCATTAGCGGCATCTATTCTCCACTGTTGTCTTTCATTTTCTGTTGACATTGTTTATCCTCCAAGATTTAGTTTTTTGTATCATTTTGTTAACCTTATCATATTCATACAAATCTTTAGCTATATTCTTATTCATTAGTAATCCTCGACTCTGCATTCTTCGCAAAGCCATAAATATTTAGTAAAATCTGTTTTTAGTTTTGACATTTTCAAATCTCTTGTATTTGTATTTGTATCGCAATTTTGACATGGCAAATGATCGTCCTTTCCATCAATTATACATTTCTTATTAACATTTTCATTAATAATAACATCCCCAAAAGGAAATATCTTTTTAGTACTTATCTTTTTAGTATTCATCGTCACCCTCAAGTGATTTATTTTTATAAGTGCCTTGTATATTTTCAACTTCATTCCAATAGCAAGACTCACAAACGTTTTCAGTTGCCGATACTTGATATATTTTTGTAATTGGTTTATTGCAAAAATCGCATAATGATTCTTTTTCTATTCCTTTTTCTTCTTCAAAATCAAATGATACTACCTTATCTTTCCATTCAGCTATTTTATAAACTTCAAATAACTTATCAATTCTATATATTACTCTTGGATTAATTTCTAACTCAACGAACTTTGTCTTGTCTAATATTGGTAAAAATATTTTATTATCATCAATTGTACTAATAAACAAATAATTTTTATTTTTATAGAAATGTATCTCTGGAGAATTCTTAAAGTAATATGATAATTTAGATACCTTATCATAAATTAAAATGCTATAAGAACCCCTATTGTCCTTAAATAAAAATTTTATAACAGCAACAATCGCTTTTTCTCGTGCCATTGTTTTTATTTTTACAAACTCTGTATTAAATCTTTCAAAAAATCCATGAGTATCAGAACCCTTATCTAATTTAAAATTATCAATTACCCCATTATGGACCATAACAAAATTTTTATTTTCAAATGGATGATTGTATTTTAATTCAAATCCTGATGTTGAAAATCTTTGATGCGATATAATAACTTTTGAGTTTTCGATACTATCACTATGTTCGAAGCAATTTATTAAATCATGAGATTTAATATTTTTATTATCAAAATCAGTATACATTCCACAACCATGTGAATTATGTACAAAACTGTGAGCTGAAGCTGCTTGTATAAATCCTGTAATTGGCTTTACTTTATTTTTTATGAATAGTGCGTTTAAATTACAAATGTTCCCACCTCCTCATTCTCTGATAATATATTTTGATGAATAATTTTTCCAGATAAAATGGCATTCTTACAAAGATTTGGTGTTGCTACAAAAAATAAACTTATAGAATATCCTCTAGCAAGGTCTTCAGAATTAACTAGACATTTAGTATGAGCAAGATAATGATATGCCTCATGCAAATAAGTTACTAATGACGGCTTATCAATTATAATTGAGTGATTACTATCATCATATCGTCCTCCACCTTCAAAATTTTCATCAAAATTTATTGGTATAACTGGAATATTATAAATCATACAAATCGTGTTATGCAAATCGTATATTAATGCTTTTTTAAAATCAAGAGTCTTATCTTTCTTAAATAATCCATTCTTGATACAAGTTCTAACAGCTATTCTAACTTCTTGTGGGAAGTGTTCTCTTTCAAACATTTTGTGATATAATTTAACCATTTGCTTTTTTATTAGATTTAATTAACTCTTCCATAATTGCCTTTTCTTTATTTGTGATAACTTCGGAAATAACTACAGGTTGATTATCTAATCTTTTCTTAACTTTATTAGTGAAATTAATCTTAATTGGCATAATCTTAGATGTATCTAAATATTCAGTTACTTTATTAGTTGCAAGACTTAAATATTTTTCAAATGTAGTTATATCTGTTGTTGCAGGAAAAATTCTAAACTCAATTGTTTTGTATAAGTTATAAGCATTATAATTTATCGCATAATATCTTTCACTTTTGTGGAAGTTCTTTAATTGAATTGTTGATACTTTATCAAAATGACTTTCATCAGTATAAAACTTACAAAAATCATTTTGTAGTCTACTCTTTTCTTCCAAAGTTGTAAAAGCAGTTTCAATAACACCTTGGAAATATTTCACAAATTCATATTTCAAAACTTTATGATAATTTAAAATATTTTCAAAACTAATATGAATATGGAGTCCGCAAGTTTTATTAACTCTAATTAATGGTGATAATTTTTTAACAAACGTTATCATTTTTTTAATATCAGAAGTTTTATACACAAAAGATTTTAATTCAATTGACTCTTCAGTACTAAAATCATAATTTCTTATGGATCCATCATAGCCAACAATCCATTCCGCCTTTTTACAAAGAGCCATAATTTTAGGTTTATCAACCTTTTTAATTATACACTCAACTTCGCAACCAACCTTACCTTCAAATACCATTTTCAATCTCCTCAGAAACCTCGAGCCTTAAATTTATTTTATTACCAATGATATTTGTTTTATAAAATGCACTAAAAGCTGATTTGAATTTTTTTAAACCAGCAATAATTAATTTTTCTTGAATTAAGCCATCAACCTTAAAAGTTTTTCCTTCAGATATTCCAACAACTCTAAGCATTGCCGCATTAATTTGATTTTTATAAATTATTGGTTGATTAATATCGTCAAGATAATTATTCAAAAAAGATAAATAATAATATTTTCCAGGAAGACCTTTTTTCCAAAGATTTTGGGTTTCTCTAACTTCTTTATTTGATTTTAAATAATTCTCAAATTCAACAGATGTTTTGACTCTAATATATAGTTCTTCATTCTCTTCAAAAAAATCAAGTTCCAAATGTGGCAATATTTCTCTTGAAGTACGGACTGTTGGGACTCTTTCAACATCAAGTTCATCACCATTTAATTGCCTTAATTTTTTATTCAAAACACAGACAATAGAACTTATTGAGTTAGGTGTAGAATTTAATTCACGAGCCAACATTGGTTTATCTTTTCTATTAGATACAAAGTATGCTTCATAAACTTTGTAGTTCAATGACTCAAGTTTTAAATTCAACGGGTTTATATTATTTTGTTTTACCATTTTGTTTTATTATATTAATTTATGTTAAATATACTAATATTAGTAGTTAGACGTACTATTTAAACCTTTCTATTGATAAAATAGGCCCCGTTTGACGTCTCTAAAATCAGTGCCAATATTAATGATATTTATAAAGCTATTGCAAAACAAAAGTAAAAGAAAAAACGGTACGATATTAATAATATTTTTAAATAGTAATTATATTATAATATTATGATTTTGGAGGATTCATAATATGGCAGCAAAGAAAAAAGCAAAGAAAGCAACCAAGAAAAAGAAGAAGAGATAAATTTTTATCTTTTTTATTTTCTTTTAATTTTTATTTTCAAATATCAACCTTCACGTAATTTTCGTCCCATATGGGTTGTGAGGGTTGATCATCTTTTTTGAATTTATCAATTTTATGCCAAAACCATTTATCTTTTGGTCGTCCCTCGTTTAGTGATTCGTTCAATATTTTTTCAAAACAATCGTGTTGAGCATCAGTAATTTCTTCGTGATCGTTGCAAATTGTGAAAGTATCAGGTCGTGCATCTACTAAATTAGGAAATATTAATTTCCCACAAACCAAACACTTAATTGCCATTTTGTTTTGCTTCTCTAATTTTTCTCAATTTTTCTCTACTTTTTCCCCAACCAATTTCTCTGTGTTTCAAATTGCAATCAGGACAAAGTTTCTCTTTGACACCAGTCCTCACAAATATCTTTTTACAATCTGTACATATTGGTTTTGAATTTTTTTTGGTTAAATTTTGTAATTTTACTCTAAGCCTCAACTTAGCATATCCTTTTTCTCTGTGTTTTTGATTGCAATCAGGACAAAGTTTCTCTTTGACACCTGTTCTCTTGAAAATCTTTTGACAATCTGAACACAGACTCATTCCCGCACCTTCCATTCTCGAGTTTCAGTATCTTCGTCAATTCTACTCCACCTTGGATAACCTAAAAAATTATTTCCCAAATATCTTTCTTTCCACGGGACGAATCTCAGTCCACACGAGCACTCGTACCTAAGATTGTTTCCTTCAAACCCACATTCCTTCATCAAAAGTCCGCATTTGCATTTTTTCATGATTTTTTTGTAATATTTTTTTCGATTCTTCCAAACTAACGAACAGCTCGAACAAATACCTGAATGATTTTGAGGCGCTAGTATTTTAGCACAATCAATACACTTCTTCAGATTCTTCGTTTTCATCAATCTCCTTTGCCAATTCCTCTACAAAATCTTCCTCGTCATCCTCATCATCCTCATCAACGAACTGGCAACTATTTTCTACTATCATGTTCTATTTGTACCATTTTGGTAAATATTATTTATTATGGTATAATTATTATGAATTATAACAGTTCTCTCAGGTATCGTAACATTTGAATAACTATTAGAAACCACATTTTGAGCAGGTGGATTCGTTGTTACTGATTGATTCGTTGTATCCATGAATTTCCCTAATGCTACTTCGTAAACAAAAATACAAAACGCTAGAGTAAAAACGATAGCAATTATTGCCCATATCCAATTATTTGAGGGATTTGAGGGATTTTCAGGATGATATACGATTTCTCGCTGTCTAATTTCTCTTGGCATAACCACAGGCCTTTCTTGAGGAGGAATAGGCATCGGCTGAAATTGTTGCCTGTAGGTGTCTAATTTCTTATAAGGGGTTTGATTCCGAAATGTTTCTTCGGAATTCTGAGGATTCTGATAATTCTGATAATTATTCTGATAATTATTCTCGTCTTCTGGATTCTGAGAATTATAAAATCTCATTGCCTCAGCCAAAACATCTGCTACTGATATTGGTGTTTTGTTTTGTTCGTCGGCTCTCTCATTATTATCAGCGTATTTTCTCCTCGCCTCTGCTATTAATTGCCGCTCTTTTGTAACCATCTGTTGCTCTTTGTCAAAAATTATTTTATTTTTTAATAATCTTTCTAATTCTTTATCAGAAATATGATTGTTCAAATCTTTTAAATTTACGCTCATAAAAACTCCGTCAATTTTTTATTTTGGCAATTTACGTCTTCAATAATAAATGGAGATAATTCACTATACACAACATCCAATTCCATATCTTGAAACTTTAATTCTCTTGCCTCTTCAATACTACAATACTTAACAGATTTGCCAGCACCCAATTTTTTATTTTTAATTAATAACACTTCGCCTGTTCCATATTTGGATTGTATCATTGAATAAATTGATGTATCAGCTTTATAATCTTCATCTTTTATGTTAAAACGCTTTGCTAGGAGCTCCACGTTGTTTAATAAAATCTCTTTAATGGCATTATCTATGGTCTTTTTAGGAAATTTGCAATCTAGTTTTTCCAATATCTGCGGCTTTACTGTATCATTAAAAACCATTTTACTAACAGTTGAACAATCTTTCTGTAAAATATCCAAACCCTTTACAACCATTTTATTATCGTTAGAAATATAAATATAATTTTTTTTCTTTAATTCTATTTTATCGTCTTTATAAAAAAATTGTAAATATTTTAATTCATCTTCGAATTTTAATTCAAATTGTTCTGACCATGGAAACGGAAAAGATAAACTTAATATTTTTGAAATATTTACCGCAAGTTCTTTAGCATCGTCAACAGTCTTATTTTCAGGTAATTCTACAAATACACTATCCGTATCTGTATATACACAATTGAATCCATTCTCTGTAAAAATTTTAATAGCAAATTTAATACATGATTGTGCTAATAAACAACAATCGCCACTTAAATTCGGCCGATACAAATGTTTAAATGTAGCCCTCGAAGAAATGCCATATAAACTGTTCAAAAAATATTTATAAACTTTTTCTCGTTCATCTTTATTTTTCTTCATTTCTTTTCTTTTTAAAAACATTTCTTTAATCATAGTCTCTATTTGTCCTTGTTGTTTTTTACAATAATACCCGTTGACTTTAAACATTTCATTCCCGTGCCACTTTTCCTCTTGAGAACAACATTTACAATCAGAACTAAATAAATTCGCATGAACATACATCATAGGATATAAACTATTATGCGAATAAATCCCAGAATAAATAAAATAAGGGCTTTCCTGTCTTTCCATTGATAAATCATAGACATCGCTTTTTTCTTTTAGAATAGTAATATTTCTAATAGTAACAGCTCTATATGGTAATAAATTTTGTTTTTGCGGATTGTCATGAATAAATTTAATTTTATTATCCCTATAGGACTCAAATTTAAACCACGAAAATAATTTTTCAAGCTCTTTTTTATGAAATACTTCAAACCTGTACGTTTTTTTCTTCGCCAATGTCGATAATTTTTCAATTTTATTACAATTGTAATATACCCCAACAATCTCAAAACATCTCCTTAATAATAATGCAACTTTTTCATCTGTTGTCCCTAATTCCAATGTTTTTCTTTTAATATTGAAACAGGCATCTGATTTTAATACCCCAGATAAAAAGGCCCTAACTCTCCCCCGATTTTTTGTAATCTCTTCAATATTAAAATATTTTTCAGTTAAATTATTAAACCAATTATAAACCTCTTTCCGTGTATCATAAATATTTATATTATAATAATCTTTTCCATCCGTGATTTGTTTCTTCTTCCATTTAATTTTATATGGTAAATATTTTTCCAATAAATAATCTATTCTTTTTTTAAAATCTTTTTCATGTAATTTTATAGTCAATGATGTTTGAGATATAGTACAAAATCTACCATTTGGGTGTTGGTTATCAATAATAAATCTTTTATCCCGCCATAATGTTCCCTCGCATACAAAAATTCCCAATAGTTCAAATATCTCATTATACTTTCCATTTTGTATAGGTGTACTTACCGGTTTTATTAATTTTTCACCTTTTTTAAAATCTTTTGCTTGCTTATTATTAATTACGTTATAATCTAAAAAAGGCAATTTATGCGTCGGTGTGACCTTTAATATTTCGCCACTACTTAATTCAATTTGAATAATTTTATTTGTTTTTAATTTAGTTATTTTATTAATAATATTATATTTATTATCAATAGATTTTGATTTATCTTTATATATTTTAATATTTTGTATTTTTTTATATCCATTATATGTATAAATATATTCATTTTCAGGAATACACCCAAAATCAAATAAAGCAACCTTCCCACGAATTGTTTCTTTTGTTGGTTGTTGAACATACGCACCAGTATAAGGTTCTTGAGAATCTCCTCCGTACTCTTCTGCTAATCCTAAATATTTACAACACATCGCGTAAGCATAAGCACCTAATGTTGATTTGATATATTTAAACCGCAATTGATTTTCTTCACTTACGAATTCTTTAAATGGTTCAAATTTTTCTAATAAGAATTCCCATAACTTTTGGGTTAATAATAAATCTTGTTTTAAATATTTATAAATTTCATCTAACTCTTCAACTGTAAAATCATCTTTTTGAAATATTTTATAATCAATTGCCCCTTTGCCTTCATCATTAATACCTAATATTTTTACTAGACTCTTCATACTCATGCTCGCTGGCTCTGATTTAAATATTACGGTCTTACGGTTCTTGAAGCAATGATAAACGTCAATAAATCTCATGTAAGTTGTATTTATGCCATTATTAACTAAAATTGGATTATCATAATTTTCGTTATTGAAACCAATTAAAAAATCATAAGACTTTAATAATTTTTGAACAAACACTCTTGTTTCATCGTTCCATTTTCGAATTATGTATTCTCCGGTATTAAAATCAAGAGCCCCAAAAAATTTAATCTTTGCCGTAGCAATCTCTAAAGAATCAGTTTCAAGATCATAAAAAAGTATTTTTGGGTTTTTTAGTTTATTAATATCCATTTTTTGTTTTCTTCTTTTTTAATTTAGATTCAACAATCGCGAATCCATTTTCATTGAATTCAACGTTGTCTCTCCTATCACCGTATGGACAAGAATGCGACACACGAAGATGAGAAATACAATTTGGAATATACTTGAAAGTTTTTTTACAAATTTTACACCGGAATTTCTCTTGCGAAAGTATAATATTTTTTCCCATCTTTTTCGTATTTTTTAAAGGTAAGTAGCCTTATTAAATATTTTCTATTAATTGTTGCTCTTTCTCAGCAACACGTTGTATTTTCTCTTTTCTTTAATTTTTCCGCGATTTTCCATTACATTTCTCGCACGTTCCAAAATGATTTCTTTGTTTTCTAGGTATTTGGATCCTTTTCGAACTTCTCTTTCTAAAAATGATTCCCTTTCGTTTTTGTCTATTTTGTGAGTTTTTGCAATATGATTCAAAACATTTGTGACATATCTGAACTCTTCCCCACAAATCTTGCATTTGAATTTGTGCTTCTTCATTGATTTTAATAACTCAGGTGCTATAAAAATTTATCCACTGGAGCGTTCCGGCTAATCTAAAAACCAATATTGCGAACCAACAAGCATATTCCCCACAACCAATATTTTTGGCGCCCTTTCTGCAAATCTCTTTCTTTACAGAATTTAGGTATGCCTTGCTCGTGAAACCGAGTAAGTTTAGATGATGACTTCTCAAAACTTCAAAGACGAGCCTTTCAACTGCGAATTATCCACATCCACTACAAGCGTCATCAAAAGACGCACGACACCCATACAAATTACAAAATGTTCTCATATCGCCACGCCCACTAATTTACTACGCAATTAGTTGCCCAAGTTGGATATTTCAAAAGGGAGAGCGAAAGGATCGCAGTATAAACAACTACACTAAGACAAATGGGCTTTAATCCCGTCATATTGCCGTGCGAGGCACTAGTTCAAACAGCTGACATAATTATACAACAATCAAACTAAAGACAGCTGACATAATTATACAACAATCAAACTAAAGGCAGCTGACATAATTATACAACAATCAAGACTGACATAATTATACAACAATCAAGACTGACATAATTATACGATTGAGTTAAAAAGGCCCTTATATATAAGATGATCCAATTGATCCAATCCACGGTCTTGTTATTACCTACCCTTTCCTACGGGGGTAGGATAATTGACACATAGCCCAACGATTTGATTTAATTCGAGCCAATCCGAGCCAATTGTATAATTATGTATAATTGCAATCAAACTGACATAATTATGATTGAATCGAATTAAATTGATTTAATTCGAGCCAATCCGAGCCAATCCGATTCAATCCGATTCAATCGAAGAAGTTAACAGAAGGTTAAAAAAACTTAGTCAAACAATTTAGTGTCTATATCGTCGCTTTCTACGCTTTCTAGAGCAGGGCTAGCTGCTTTAGTTGGTAGATCAAAAAAGTAACTTAGTCTTGGTAATTTTCCATTTACCATTAATATTCCATCATCTATTAAAATTTTTAGCCCTCTGTTTATTGTTTCCCCACAATATCTAGTCTCTAGGTCTTTAAGATAAGATCTTACAAAAACTGGTATTCTTTTTTGTGTTAAAAGTTCTATTATTTTATTTGCGCATTCTTCAGGTTTGGAAAGTTTCCTTTCTATAGTATCGGTAGTTCCTGACTCCCAAACGTATGTTTTATTATCATCTATATCAATTTGAACTATTTTCCCAGATATTTCAGGTCCTGATCTATTTTTTATATGAGAAACAAGAACGGTGTTTTGATTAATTTTTCTTTTAAACATTATTTCTGAATCAAGGCTATTTCCAAAATCAGAAGAACCTCTTGCCGCATCTCTTTCATCTGCACCGTCATAGCCAGCAGATTTTTTAGCGTGGTGAATGAGTATAATAGTACAATCATTACAAGAACTTCGTATAAATTTTAAAATATCAAAAATATTGGCAATCGTGTCGGCTTTATCTTCAGGACCTTTAAAAAATCTTCTAAAAGAATCAAAAACAACAAGTTTTATTTTATTATCATTAATATATTGAATTAATCTTAGGATAGTTTCTCTTCTATCAAGGCTTACATTTTTCATAATGATATGGTTTACATTTTGCGCATTAATTATATCAAGTCCTTTTTTTATTTTTAATGTCATTTTTTTATATAATCCTCTATGATTTTCTTCGTTTAAATATAAAACACGCGATTTGATAGTATTGTATTTTCCAAAAACTGGTTTTCCTTCTGATATTGCATAAATTATGTGTAATAAAATAGTCGTTTTAAATGAACTAAATTTTCCTACTATCCCGCAAATATCACTATTTCCAATCCAACCATCAACTATCCATTGTATAGGGAGATCTGGTTCTAATGAAAAATCATTATCACTTATAACCCAATCATCTTTTATAATTTCTTTTTTTTCTGGGATAGGATTTTCTTGTTCTAATTGATTTGCTAGAGATAATGGCGAAATGTCATAAAGATTTAAAATATCACTATTTCCAAATTTTAAATTCCAAGTGTTTAACTGAACTAAATTATAATCTGTAATTAATCCGGAAAATGCTTTTTTTAACCAACCATCAAATTCAGCATAATGTTTCCCAGGAAAATTTTCCTGAATAATGGGTTTTATTATAGCCTCTATTTCTTCTTTAGTTTTTCCAGACTTAACACATGCAATTGCTAGATTAGGAAATATTACATTGTTTCTTTCTTGAGAATCTGAAATATTATGAGATTTTATATACAAAAAAAATGGATCAGTTTCAAAATAATTTTTAAATTCAGTATCGGTTAATGTTTTTACTTCTATTGTTTTAATTTTTTCTACTTTTTCACGGGCTTTAGAAATAATTTCATCATTCAGTTCATTAGTACCATCTGTAATTTCAAGAACAGGATAAATTATATTTGTTTTAAAATGTGGCCTTTGAGGTAAACTTATAACACCAGCCATTGATGCTTTTGCTTGATCACATTCAAATTTTTGTATATATGATTTTCTGATTTCTCTAGCAATATCAATATCAAAATCTCTTAAATTATTAAATGGAACAAAAACATGAAAACCACTTGGACTTCTATCGGCAATATATCTTTTAATATTATTATCAATTAATTTTTGCTTTAATGCGAGCCATTCATTATATATTTGTTCTTCAGTCAATCCTTTTAAATCTTTATCAAGCATTATATAATCGTCAGAAGGAATACCAAGATTTACTTTTTCTTTTTCAGTATCTGTTAATTCTTCCCAAGTTTTCCAAGCTGGCCATTTTTCACCAGAAATATTATTAATATATGTAAATCTTCCTTTTGGGTTTATATCAATTAACATTATTCGCCTCTTGTTGCGTATCGACAACATGATTCATATAATTATTAGCTATTTAAAGATTTATGTAAATTTACATTATGAAATTCATTATTATACAGTAACACAAGGCAATTATAAAAGATTATTTTTAATTTTTTTTTGAACAATCATTTGATAAAAGTAGTAACAAAATTATGATAAGATTTATAAAGTAATAGTGTGTTATATCAATAATAAAAATTAATAATATCTAATGGAAAATCAAAAAGATGTGATAAGAGAAAAGCTGGATTATTTTCTTAATTCTCAAGCAAAAGTACATGTTGCCAAAATAAATAAAGAATATATAAATGGTGTTTTAACATCAAAAATTAATGATGATATATATACAATAATTGATGGTGTTGGCACGGAACATAAACTTTTTGTTATCGAATGTTTTAAAGTTGATGAATTCAAAGATCCTACTATCTAATAAAAGGAGGCAACAAAAATGGAAGAAAAAATAGAACCAGAAAAAGAAATAAAAACTGTTAAAAAGAGCGAAAAGACAAGAGTCGTTGAGTTATTAGCAGAAAACAAATCACTTGATGAAATTGTAACAATAACAGGATTATCTCGTAAAAGAGTTTTAAATATTCGATGGGGTTATAATAATAAAAAGTAAAATGGAAAAAAATTCAAATGATAAGCTAGATCTTATCTTTAAATATCAAACAGCGTTGCAACAAAAATTAGGGAATCTTGAGAAAATAGATGAATCACCGCAAATGAAACAACAATTTATTAATCAAATGATATTGGCACTTTTTGAAGAAAGCGTGGAAATTATGAGAGAATCCGGATATAAAAATCCCGAACTAGTACCTTTCGGTTGGAAAAAAGGGCAAATTGGCGATACTGAAAAATTTAAAGATGAAATAGCAGATATTATTCATTTTGTTATTAACTTATGTATTGTTGCTAAAATGGATCCAGATGAATTATTTGAAAGATATATGAATAAAAATAAAAAAAACCATGAGAGGCAAAATGACAATTACTAATATATCTGTTTTTGATGATAATGGCAAACAACTTGGTTGGATAAATACTGAGAGAAGCTTGTTTCATTTTAGGAATTCTAAAATTATGAATTTTTATGGGATAGATACAAGTGTTATAGAATTTGTATTTGAAAATGATATTGAAAATTGTGAAATGCAAGATTCTGAAACTCAAGAAGTATTTTCTTTTCCACTAAATTATTATTTAGATAAACAATACTACATTGAACCGACAGAGCAAATGCATTTAAAGCCAAATCAAAGATTGGTTTCAATTAACAGAATACAAGGGAAAATAAAAATGGATAAAACTAAATCAACACAAACTACATTAAATGGGAATTAAAACAATGGATGTTAAACAAACGTTAGAAAGAAAAATAGATTTATTTGGGAGTTTGTTGGTTCACCAAATGGTTGGAGATAAAACATATTCAGGGTTTGAATGTTCACTAACAAGACGGAAGCTCTTAGATTTACAATCGCAATATAAATTTTTTTACGGGAGATATCATAATGGCAAGAATTGATTATAATGCATATCGAAAATTAGTAGATGAAATTGAAAAACTTTCAAGAGTTAAAAATAGAGCATATGGTTCTGATGGGTTAACTGCATTTGGTGCAACTGGTTGTATTGTTAGACTTTATGATAAAGTTTGTAGGGTTAAAAATTTAGTTCAACAGGGTAGAACAAAAAATGGAGATGAATCTATTGAAGATTCCCTCGTTGATATGGTGAATTACGCGCTTTATGCAGTTCTTCTTAATAGAGGGCAGCTTATTGAATCAGATAAAATCAAAAGGAGGCCTAGAAAAAAATGAAAGTACATGGCTATTCAGATATAAAAGTATCATTGTTGAGACATACAGAAAATCCGCAAGAAGTAATTAGATATGCTCTTGCAGCAACTATGAAAAAAGATTTTAGAGATAAACAATTTAAAGATTTAACTAAAACTTTGGCTTTTTGTATTGGAGCAAATCATACAAGTCCACTTGAACATGTTGGATATAATTTTGTAATTGAGGGAGTATCAAGAAGTACACAACTTCAGATAGTTCGTCATAGAATGGCAAGTTATACAGCAAGTTCAACTCATCATGAGAATCATCAAGATTATGGTGCTTGTGTTGCAGATGATTTAGTTGGAAATCTTTTAGTTCAAAAAGCTCTTGACGATTCAATGGATTCATATAAAAGAGCGATTGATTCAGGAGTCCCATTTTTAGAAGCAAGGCAATTACTTCCAAACGCATTAGAATCCAATCTTTTTATGACTATAAATGCAAGAAGTTTAGGAAATTTTCTAAATTTAAGAACTTGTGCAGCTAATACTCCAGAAATATCTATAGTAGCAGAAAAAATGCGGGGGTTAGTATATCCCATGTTTCCGGAATTATATTCCCAGTGGGGATTACCAGATTGTCAAGGTGGCGGATGTAAGCAAGGAAAAATGAAGTGTTCAACAGGATATACAAGAAAAATATAAATTTATTATTAGACTCTGGGCGCACTAAAGCAGGCGATAAAAATAATAACATGAATAAACTTTTAGAACGTGGTATTATTAAAAACTTACCAAAAAAATGGAATGATCAACAAGAGGCAGAAATATTGTTACTTAGAAGTAGCGGATTAAATACGTTTGAAATTGCGGAGCGAGTAAATAGGAGCGAAATTTCAGTTAATCTTAAACTAAAAAGATTGACAAAAAAAGATGGTTCATATAATGTAAAACACGTTTTGGATAAATATAATACTAACAAATTATTTTTAGATTGTATAAAACCTGCTTCTGTTTTAGATTTATTTTCTGGTGATTCTTGGTATAAAGGGAAGGTTAAAAGATTAGTTACTTGTGATATAAATAAAAAATTTAATGTCGATTTTTCTATGCCGGCATTTGATTTATTATGTAAATATAATTTAGAAAAACAAAAATTCGATCTCATTGATTTAGATCCATTCGGGTCCGCAATAGAAGAATTTCATCTGGCTATTAGGTTAGCAACAAAGGGAATAATTATTACATTGGGAGAGCTCGGACATAAAAGATGGAAGAGATATGATTATGTGGGTAGATGGTATGGTATAACAACATACGAAGATTTTACTTCTGAAAATATTTTTAAAGAATTACAACGAATAGCATCTTGTCATAAAAAAGAATTGACTCTTGTTTTTAAAAAAGATTATAATCGAATATCTAGAGTTTGGTGTAGTATAAAACCATTAAAAATAGATGTTTGGGCAAACGATAAGGAGAAAAAATGACTAAACCAAAAGAACATATTGTAATAAGCAAAGAAACAAAGGACAAATTAGATAAGTTAGGTAACAAAGGAGATACTTATGAAGATATAATCTTGAGGTTAATCAAAAATGCTAAGTTATAAATTTCGGCTATATCCAACAAAAGAGCAAACTGAAAAGTTAGAATTGTCTTTAGATATTTGCAGGAGAACATACAATTATCTTTTAGCTGAATTGGACAAAGGATTTACTAAAGTTGAATTAGCTAATTATTTGCTGGATTTAAAAATTGTAAATCCAGAGATGAAAGAAGTATATTCTAAAGTAATTCAAAAAGAGAATGACAACTTATTTTCAAATCTTTCAGGATTATCTGCTTCAAAGAAAAATGGAAATAAAGTTGGTAGATTAAGATTCAAAGGAAAAGGTTGGAAAAAGACTTTCACTTTTAATCAATCGGGATTTAAATTAATTGATAAGAAATTACATCTTTCTAAAATTGGAGATATAAAGATTAAAGTTCACAGAGAAGTTATTGGAAATATCAAGCAAGTTATTGTTAAAAGAGAAATTAACAAATGGTATGCTATAATTCAAACAGATGCAAATTTACAAATTACCAAAGGTGAGAAAGAAATTGGTTTGGATTTTGGATTGATTAATTTCTATACAGACAATGAAGGCAACAAAGTTTCAATACCTAATAATATTCAACAAATACAAAAGAAATTAAAGAAAGCCCATAGAAACTTATCTAGATGTTTGATTATTAATAATATTTATAAAGTCGATTAACACATAATAATTAATGGCTACAGGAATAATAGATTTTGATCAAATGTTTGTTCAATCAGAAATGACTAATATGAGTACTGATGAACAATCAAATACATGGAAATGGAAAAAAAATCAAGTATTATTTCAATTTACAAGAAATAAGTATTATGCCATAGTTAAAATTGGAAGATACCCATCAAGTACTATTTACGCAAAAGAAATAACTGAAAAAGAGGCAGACAAATTATTATGAAAAATGTATATGAAATAATGCAAGAAACAAATGATAAGTTTAGAAAAAAATTTTTAGAAATGGCAAGATCAGATTTTAAATATTCTAATATGGGATTAACATCTAAAGCTGGGTTACAAACTATCCTTGGGATAAATAATGGAGATGAATGGTTTGCATATAAACAAAAAATTAAAAAACAAGATGCTGAAAATAAAGTTAACGCAATGAGAAAGGTAGGAATTAATGTTGAAATATTAAATCCAAATTGTTCTGAAGTTGTGTGGAAACTTAATCTTGGAAATAAATCTTCTGCTAAACATGAGAGTTGGACTGATCAATATCCAAATCAAGCTTTAGAAAATGGAATTAAGTCTATTAGAAAACTTATTGGAAAAAATAAAAATGCAATTGATGTTATTGAATTAGAAATTTTAAATACTCCCGATGGCGGAAATCCGGGATATATTGAAGCTTCTGTTGATATAGCTAGAGATGTTGTTAGAGGAAAATTAAAATTAGAAGATGCAAAAAGGCGGGATGAAGCAGTATGGCATTATTAAATCCAAATTGTTCTGAAGTTATTTTCAGATTATTTACTGGAGATAAAAAATTAGATTCTATGGAATATGGACCAGAAGGAGAAGATATTCCAATTATAATGGTTTCAGACGGAAGTTTAATGGATGCCTTTAAAGAAGCATATAGTGAATTTAAAAAATTAAAAAGAAAAAATCCAACTCTTAAAGGAGTATCTTTTGATTTTGTAGAAAATACCGGTTATCATGGTGATGAAGATGTTATAGATAGTGTAATTCAATTGGCTCTCAATTCTGTAAAAACACCAAATAAGAAAAAATCAGCAATAAAAACCATTAAAGAATGGGATAAAGAGATAGAAGATGATGAAAATGGAGATGCAGACTAATGTTAAATCCAAATTGTTCTGAAGTTGTGTGGAAGCTTAATATAAAAACTAAAGGTAGAACTGAACATACGTTTGATAGTTCATCTTGGGATTCATGGGGATTAATGGATGAATTGGTTTCTGCAATGGGTGATAACCAAAATGTTAACAAAGTTCAAATTAAAATTGTTGAAGATATGGGAGCAAGTTTTAATTCTTTGAATAGTAAGGATGCATTGAATATTGCCTTAAAATTGGCTAAGAAAGCTAAGAAAGGTGAAATGACAACAGAAGAAGCTTCCAAAAAGTTTGATGCAATTATTGGTGTATAATCGTATAATCATTTTTATAAAGCATAAACCTCTATATATTTTATGCAATATTCTGTTATTAGTATTCATTATACAACTGAGTGTAATCTGAATTGTTCCTTTTGTTATAAAACAAGAACTGATAAAATATTAGAAAAACCTAGAAAATTCTGGATTGATTTATTACCTTATGCTAAGAAATTAACAAATCAGATAGCTTTGGGTGGAGGTGAACCTTTTATTGATATTCCTTTTATTAAAAAATTTGGTAAAACATGTTTTGATAATAAACTTATTTTTAATGTTACAACAAATGGAAAAATATTAATGAGACTTTCTGATAAGGAACTTAAATCTGTTTTAAAAAATATTACAATGGTAAGTATTAGCTATGATAATGAAAAAATTAAAAATATTCAAGATATTAAAAAATATACAAAATTAATTAAAAGAATTCAAAATCTTACTGAATGCCAAGTTGGTTGTAATTTTTTAATTAATAAAAATACATTTTATAAAAAAGGTTCATTTGCCAATTCTATTAGTTTTATATTTAGTTTAGGAGTTGATAGAGTATTTGTATTATATCCTAAAAATTTACCAAAAATAGATATTTTAAAACATATTGATGAATATGCTTATCTTGATAGGAAGTTTAGTCATTTCTATGTTGATGATTTAACTAAAATGATTATAACAGAGAAAAAATATGATAATTGGAAACATGAATGCCATTATGGAAAAAATTTAATTAGTATTAATGAACAAGGATATGTAGCGGGTTGTAGTTTTGATCCAAATAATAAAGCATTATGTTTATTAAAGAAACCAAAAGATTTGTTCAAAGTAAAAAGAATCAAAATAAAGAATAGATATTCTTGTCCTTATTTGATTAGGTAACATTTATAAGCTATAGAATTATATAAGAATATGGCAAAAAAACAAACCGCATGGACTATTCATTTAATGAAAGTCTATAAGGAATTAAAAGACAAAAAACCAGAAACAAAACTTTCCGACGCAATGCGTCAGGCAAAAAAGACATATAAAAAAGCGTAATTGGTAAATTTTTTGGTAGGAATAGAAAAGAATTCTAATTATTAATAATATTTATAAAGCCGATTAATATAATTAATTATGACATCAGTAATAGTTCAAGATGCTTTTGGTAATGAAAAGAAATTTTCATTACAAGATATGCAAAAGTGGTTTGTACAAATTCGAGGTTTTCCTTCTATATTAAGTTTTGGTCATGGAAAAAATCATGTTTGGGGAGAAGGACAAGTCGGCGGAAGAAATGTAACTAATATTGCAAAAGAAGCAGAAAGAAAATTTGTAGAAAGAATGGGTGCAGATAAATATCAAAAGGCTATTGATAAATTAATGGTGAAAGCCAGACAAAGGGGGGAATAAATGACAGACGTATATTTTAGAGATCTTAGTGAAGAAATTCAAAATGAAATGATTAGAGATTTGAAAAGATTAAGTAAACATGACATTTTAAAAGCAATTCATGATGGTGAATCTGATATTGTAGTTGAAAAGAAAAAAGGAAGCAAAAGAAGATTAAAAGCAATTAATAGACTACAAAATACTTATCAAAAACAAACTAACCAAAAAAATGATTTCTTTCATAAATTGTCTAACAAGTTGGTTACAAATTGTGAAGTAATTGCCGTTGAAGATTTAGACTTAAAAGGATTAATGATGAAATCTCATAATGCTAAGAACTATCAAATATCATCTTGGAAAACATTCATAACTAAATATCTTAAGTATAAGGCTGAAAGTGCTGGTTGTAAGATTTTGGTTGTAGATAGATTTGAACCAACAACACAAAAATGTAGTAATTGTGGAGAATTAAGAAAGTTAGAACTTTCTGAAAGAACTTACAATTGTTCTAAATGTGGTTTGAGTTTAGACAGAGATACAAACTCTGCAAAAAATATAATTAAATATTTTGGGTTAGGAATTAACCCTCTTAGAGAAGACTCCTCTTTGCCAGTTATGGTGAAAGAGTCCTCAATGAAAAGAGAAGATAACCATTTT
>Ga0194044_10000063_pt1 | contig 38649 bp, 40 predicted proteins | sample JunL4417m_MetaG_FD_155460 | JGI IMG/M metagenome (GOLD analysis project Ga0194044, IMG submission 155460) | Anoxic zone freshwater microbial communities from boreal shield lake in IISD Experimental Lakes Area, Ontario, Canada - Jun2016-L442-17m | ecosystem: Environmental > Aquatic > Freshwater...
AGCCTGATCTAACTAACATCACAGCCTGCATTCTAACCTTTGGTAAGAATGGGTTTATTGTATATGGCATATGCTTCATAATACCTTCCAATACTTAAAAGTGTTGCAAAGGTATTGAAACATAACATTTATATTGACAAAAACAAGCATTTACATTATGCTTCAGCAAGCATCCCACGAAAGGGGCTACATCAACCATGGATTGGCTACTGTGGAGCGGTTCACCCGTTCCGGCAAAGCAGATATATCTGCTGCGGAAGTTCGAGACTAACGAGATGGAGGAAGGAAGCCGAGCTTTTGCTCGCGTCTATGAGTACACTGCCGGTCCTGGTCTCGATCTGGCGAAAACGAACGGTGTCATCAGCTTCGTCCACACCGAGAGCGGAGGCTTCTTCGCTGAGGAGGCCACCAGCGATGACTACGACTTTGTCAACGCGCACGAAAACGAGGGCTGGAAGTTCCTGGCCTTCGACCTGACAGACCCGGCATGGATCGAGAAGATCACCAGCACCTTCGAGGCCATGAAAAGCCGCGGCGGCAAGTGGCAGTATGAACTGTACGAACGGATGACACAGGTCGCCGTCGTCCGTTCGCCCAACCCCGACTACGTGCCGCACGTAGAAGTATCAGTCACTTCCCATGCAGTAGACGCCGACGATTGGAACATCTGTCCGCGGACCGGTCAGCCGCACCGCTTCATCAAACCTACACCCCAAATACCGATCATCGGCCTGCCGTACGGAATCAACGCCAGCTGCATCTGCTCCACCTGTCATGGCATCTTTTACACCAGCAAACTGTCCGGCAAGTAGCCGACAGCAAGACACATCAACGCTCGCGCCCCGATCTGGGGCCGGGCAATTTTTTTTAGAACTATTTAACCATCTTTAAAAACTCTGTCTCTTCCAATATTTTAGTACCAAACTTTTTTGCTTTATCCAATTTACTTCCCGGTTCTTCGCCAACAACTAAGTAATCTGTCTTTGAAGTTACGGACGATGAAACACGGCCGCCATTTTTAACGATTAATTTATGAGCATCGTCACGCGGCATTGATTCTAATGACCCGGTAACAACAAAAGATTTTCCATCTAATTTTTTTGAAACAACAGGGGAGTGATATGGTTTAATTTTGACGCCAAGATTTTGTAATTCTTTGATAACTTCTAAATGTTTTTTATCAGAAAAATATTCTTCAAATGATTTGCCAACCGCCTCACCTATTCCGTAAAGTTGGTCCAGGTCCTCTTTTTTAACTGATAGAACTTTTTCGATTGTGCCAAACTGCTCCGCAATATCATTAGCAGTTTCGGCGCCAACATGACGGATTCCCAAGGCATAAATAAATCGTTCAAGTGTAATATCTTTTGATTTCTCTATTGCCTCAACAATGTTCGCGGCGGACTTCTCTGCAAAACGCTCTAACGGCTCCAAATCCCCTTCCCTAAGTTTAAACAGATCAGACGGATCGCCAACCAAGCCCTCATTCATTAAAAGTTCGATAATTTTCGGCCCCATGCCATCAATATCAAAAGCATTTTTAGAAACAAAAAAACCAATTTGTCGCAAGCGCCTGACGGAACAGTTTTTATCGGCACAATACGAGTCTACTTCCCCATCTTTCTTAGTGACAACTCCACCACAAACCGGACATGTTTTTGGCATTGAAAATGCTTTTTCCTTGCCACTACGCATTGATTTAATTACTTCTTTAACTTCAGGAATTACATCTCCGGCTTTTCGAATAATAACAGTGTCACCAATCCGAATATCTTTGCGGCCAATTTCGTCAGCGTTATGGAGTGTTGCCCTAGACACGGTTGAGCCGGCAACTATTGTCGGCTCCATGACCGCAACCGGCGTTAGCTTCCCCGTTCGACCAACTTGAACGATAATATCTAATATTTTTGATGTGGCTTCCTCGGCAGCGAATTTATAAGCAATCATTCCCCGTGGTGCCTTGCCGACAACACCCAAGCGATCAAAGGCTTTTTTGTTGTTGAGAACAACAACAACGCCGTCGGTTTGATACGGTAATTTCTCTCTTGAAGATTCCCAATGTGATAAAAACTCTTTTACTTCGGATAAATTTTTACAAAGTTTATTATTTTTATTAACCTTAAATCCTAAGCACTCGGCCAAATCGTGTTCCTGGTGATGTAAGTCCAGCCCGATTTTTGATGCCACAGCATAGACAAAAAAATCTAATTCCCGCTCGGCGGTAACGCGCGAATCTAATTGGCGAATTGAGCCAGCGGCAACATTCCGCGGATTGGCATATTTTGCTAACTCGGATTTTTCGCGACCGGCATTTAATTTTTCAAAATCTGATTTGGATAAAAAGGCCTCGCCACGAACTTCAAAACGACCGTTTTCTACAGAATCCCAGCCCCGCTGGCATAATAGTTTGTCATTCCCTTTTTCTGTTTTGTCATTCCGGACTTGGGTCCCGAGAATCTCGTTTTTGTTAGATCCTGAATCAAGTTCAGGATGACAGCCAAGAGCATCTGGATGACGAAGTGACAAAGGAATAGAATTTATTGTCCGCAAATTTTGGGTTACGTTTTCACCGACAGAGCCATCGCCACGTGTCGAACCTTGAACTAAAACTCCGTCCTCATATATTAACGAAGCTGCCAAGCCATCCATTTTTAGTTCAACAAAATAGCCGTTTTCTTCAATGGCATTTTTGGCGCCATTTTTTATTAATCTCTCCTCCCACTTTTCCAACTCTTCAAAATTAAAAACATCATTAATAGAAAGCATCCGCGATTCATGATGTACCTTTTCAAATTTTTTCGCTGGTTCGTCCCCAACTCTTTGTGTCGGTGAATCTGGAGTAATTAACTCAGGATACTCTTCCTCCAATTTTTCTAGTTCGCGAAAAAGCGAATCATAAACCGCGTCTGAGATTTTTGGAGAGTCTAGTACATAATAAAGATAACGATGCTCGTTTAGCTCACCGCGCAATTTTTCTATTCGATTTTTAGCTTCTTGCTTATTCATAATTATAAATCTTCTATGGTATTTTTTAACTCTTCCAAATCGTTTCCCGCTTCAGCAATTCGTCGGAAACTGCCAGAACCGAAAGTCTGATCAACCAAACGACCAAGATCGAGCAAATTGCCTTTAAAAAACCCGTCAGTAAAATAATGGAATATTTGATCGCGCGACAAGCTTTCCTCTTTAGCAGTAAATATTTTATCAATTAAGAGCTGTAACAATTCTCTTTCTTGTTTATAAGGATATCGTTCTGTTCGAATATCCAATTTACTATCAGGGGATTCAAAATGTCTTGCATAAATGACATCATTATCAAATAAATCACTCCCGTCTTCTTTTTTTAGATGGCTGTATTGGTTGCGAGCTTCTTGAGTTTGTTCCCGTTCGCGATCGATTGACGGATCAGATACTCCATCCATTGCTGCGATAGTTAGTTGCTCTGCAACAGCTTCATTAAGTGGATCCAGATATAATTTTTCCCCATTTCTGCTATAGGTAGCTAAACCCAATCGATGCGCTTTAGAGCTATCTTCATTTTCATCAGATTGTATTGCTTTATATCCTTGAAAATGAAGTTCCTCATGAATTAAGCGATCAAGCAATACAGTTTTAATTGATTCATCGCGAACCGCAATACCTTGTTTAAAAATAGAAAATTTGCCAACAATATGACGAGTGCGAAGATCTCCGCCAGATACTATGTGGACATTCTCAGGCGGAATTTCAAATGATTGATAGCCAAGTCGATCCAAAAAATTCCTTACAACCTGTCCAGTCAAAGTAATTAATCTCTGATTAGTTTCTGACTTTTTAACCTCTACAACACGAGAGTTATCAGGAAAAATAGCCGACCCATCGGGTTGGCCCCTAAAATTATTCTCCACTTTTGCTTCGGCATACATCTTGTCTTCATCAGATGCAGTACCTATCACATTGTCTACCCCGCGAAAAGTTTCATTCATAGAGTCATTATATCAATCTATGACAAAAAGAAAACGAGATTATTTCTTAGATCTATTTCTCTGGGTTGCGTCTAAAATCTTTTTTCGCAAACGGAGTGCCGTCGGCGTTACTTCCAAGAGTTCGTCATCTTCCAAAAAGTCGATGCATTGCTCGAGTGATAATATTGTCGGCGGCGTTAAAACAGTAATCATATCTGAACTTGCTGCCCGGACATTTGTCAGCTGCTTTTCTTTGGTGACATTAATTTCCATGTCGCGCTCTGTTGGGGTCATCCCAACAATCATACCGGTATAAACTTCGGTTTGTGGCGGAATAAATGTAATGCCTCGTTGCTGAGCAATATTTAGTCCGTAAGCCACAGTTTTTCCCGGACCAAAAGCGATTAAAACCCCGGTTCGGCTTTTCGGCAAAGCTGAGCCAACTTTTTCGTAGCGCAAAAACAGTGAGTTAATAACCGCCGTACCCTTGGTTGCAGTCATTAAAACATTTCGCAAACCCAAGGTCCCGCGGGTTGGAATTTCAAAAACCAATCTGGTGGTACCATCAGGATTTTCATTTTGGTGGGTAAGCATTCCCCGGCGTCGAGAAATCTCGCCGATTGTTGCTTGAGCAAAATCGCTCTTAACATCAATAGTTAATTCTTCAACCGGTTCTGAAAGAATGCCATTAACTTCTTTGGTAATAACTTCCGGTTTTCCAACCTGAAGTTCGTAGTCTTCACGTCGCAAGTTTTCAATAAATACTGACAAGTGGAGTTCGCCGCGACCGGATAAAATGTAATTTCCGTCTTGTGAATCGTCAAGTCGCATCGAAACATTGGTCTCTAGCTCTTTCTTGATACGGTCGAGTAGTTGCCTGGCGGTAACAAATTTCCCTTCGCGGCCAGCGAACGGTGAGGTGTTGGCATAAATGGAAATCCTCATTGTTGGCTCTTCAATTGCTGGGGCCGAGAGCGCTTCCGGGCAGAGTGGATCGGCAACGGTGTAGCCTATTGTGGCATTTTTAATGCCGGCGATTGAAACAATATCGCCTGATTCAGCCTGCGTTACTTCAACTTTTTTCATTCCAGAATTTAAGTAAATTTTTTCGATTTTTCCGTTCCCAACAACTCCGTTAGCATCTAGCAAAATTACCGGTATTCCAGCTTTTGCAATACCATTTTTAATTTTACCAACGGCGTATTTACCCATAAAACTATCGTAATCGAGAGCGGAAACCAACATTTGGAATGGTTGATCGTCATTTTTCTCCGGAGCCGGAATATATTCAATAATCGCATCCAAGATCGGAGCTAGATCAGCTTCTTCGTTAAAGTCTGATGGCATGTCTTTCCAGGCTTTTCCATCACGTCCCAACGCGTAGTAAATTGGGAACTCCAATTGCTCGTCGGTTTGTGCCATATCTAGGAATAGATCGTATGTGTTATTGATAGTTTTTTGTAAATCAGCGTTTTGTTTATCAATTTTATTGATCACGACGATAATTTTCAGTCCGAGCTCAAAAGCTTTTTTTAGAACAAATTTAGTTTGCGGCATTGGCCCTTCTTGAGCGTCAATAACTAAAATAGCGCCCTCAGCCATATTTAGAGTTCGCTCAACTTCACCACCAAAATCCGCATGCCCCGGAGTATCAATAATATTAATTTTGACGCCCTTGTAATTGATCGCGGTGTTTTTTGCCAAAATGGTAATTCCGCGCTCACGTTCCTGATCATTTGAATCCAAAATTAGATCTTGATCCATGTAAGCTTCATTATCGCGAAAAGTTTTAGATTGCTTTAAAAAGCCATCAACAAGGGTGGTTTTACCGTGATCGACGTGAGCGATAATTGCAACGTTACGCAGTTCCATAATGTTTTCCCAACAAAAAAATTGAATAATTTTGTGAATTATTGATTAATAGATCGCCGACACAGAGGCTTAAAGACTTCTACCAAACAATATTTGTATACTATAATAGTACGCTATTTTTCTCAGTTTGTCAACCACAAGCGATATTTTAGGCTTTTTTCTTATTACCCCAAATGTAGATATAGAGAATTTCCAAAATTCCTAACGTATTCACAATCATGAGGATTATAAACCAGGCAAGATCTTTGTTCCTGGCCGCTTTCCAAAGGGCAACGCCTTTCCAGGGAATCTCCCATAGCGCCAAGATTCCAATCACAACTGGTAACCATGTACTAATGGTTGTTATTTGATGCCCATCTGATGAAAACATTTATTCTCCTTGGCTATTCGCTATTAGTTATGCGTTATTAGTTAATATCACATCGGCCGTAATGTGCCGGCAAAAACCTGCCAAGCCAAAAGCGATTTAGCAACTAGTGACAAAATAATGTAAGCACGTTCTCCGTAAAGATAATCCTTCCATGGACCGACTTTTTTGTATTGCAAAACTTGGTTAATGGCAAAACAGTTGAAGAAAAGAAATATTGAAAAATATATCCAGTATACAAAAGTTGGCGCATGATTATTAGCATCACCTGAGCCAAACAAGTATAGACCGATAACAACCCAAGGAGCAATACCAGCAATACAACCGAAGATGAATGAAGTCCAGTCGGTTTTGGTCGTGCTTTGATTGTGGAGTTCCATCATCCAGCCAAAAAGAATCATCATTGCGTTCAAGACGAAGATTGGAATTAAAGAAGCAATGTCATAGACTCCAACCAGCATGGCAATTGCAATCATCATGATCGAAGAAGAAAAGGAGTATTCAATCCAACGGCCATAGTTGGCTCCCTTGGCCAAATTTCGATTGTACCAATCATTAGCAACCGTACCGATAACAAGATGAGCCAAAGCTGAAAGAAAAAGAAATATGGCAATCATTGGGCCAATCTTAAGTGAAAACAAAGTTGACTGAACGGGCTGTAGCGTTCTTGTAACAACATCAAACTTCAAATAGTGGCTCATCACCGGCAAACTGAAACCACTAGATAGCCAAAGCATGGCAACGCCCTGACCAAAATGAAGTAGTGCCATCCACAAATTAAAATTCTTGAGACCCTTTAACTTTTCTTCCTGACTTTTCATTTTTCCTCCCTAAATAATATTTCTATTTAATTTTTCCACAAACCGTGAATATTGCAATAAGCACGGGCGACCTTAATATCGCTATTGCAGAATTCTGCTTCTGGTTTCCCGCCAACTTGCAAATTCTTGCGACAAACATCAGCACCTTCCAAAACTTCAATCCACTCTATGTGATGCTCTGCTTCCATTGGGTGTGGAACTGAGCCAACTAACACTCGCTGATCTTCAACCACTGGTTTGTGTTTTTCCATTCCCTCTTCGCCAGATTTTTCAACTAATTTTTCCATTGGCTTTCCACAACAAACTAATTCACCATCACTGGCATGAACCAGCTCAACAATGTTGCCACAAACATTACACTTGTAAATTCCATTTAATTTCATGCTTCTCCTTTTGAACATATTATATCAAAATAATTTTCGATAAACATGACAGTATGGGTTACCGCCAGTTTTTTGATAATATTTTTGATGATAATAATCGGCCGGCCAAAAATCAGTTGCTTTTTCTACCAGCGTTGCAATTTTCATGCCTTTTTCTTCTAAAATTTTAATCAGTGAAAGTGCGATCTTTTTTTGTTCATTATTCAAATAAAAAATTCCCGACCGATATTGCGAACCAATATCCGGCCCTTGTCCGCCAACCTGTGTTGGATCATGGGTTTCAAAAAAAACTTTCGCTAATTGTTCGTATGATACTTTTTCCGGGTCGAAAATCACTTCAATTGATTCGGCATGCCCGGTTTTTCCGCTTGATACCTGCTCGTAGCTCGGATTTTCAACTTTTCCTCCACAATATCCGACTGTGGTTTTTTCCACGCCACTAACCTGGTCGAAGTAATGTTGCGTACCCCAAAAACAACCGGAAGCAAAAATCGCTCGCTGGGTTTCATTGTTTTTTTTGTCTTCAACCATAATCTGATTATACTTGACTTGACTATTTTTTGCATCGTCAAATTTAAACATAAAAAATGGGAGGCAAACGCACTCCCAAACTGTTCAATGCTTGTAAAGTCCCTGGCATTGCGGATCATATGGCCCACCGTAGCCCTCAAACTCGAGGGAGGCGCCACTCACCAGCGGCAACAGATCCTTCGACTGCCCGATGTAGAAGTCTATCGGGCCACGAGTCTCACCTGGCTTTAGCGCCGGGCGGTCCATGCTTATGCCGAAGATTGTGGTGGAATAGATGATTTTCTCCCCCTTGAAGAGGCGAAGATGCAAGTTGGCGTAGATGCAGGGTACCTTGCCAATGTTCTTCATGGAGACACGAAGACCCACATTGGGCCCGTAGTGCCGACGATCAGTAGTGAACAACTTGGCACCTAGGATCGCGATGTGCGGACGTTTGGGGCTGACGGCGGCCGTTTTGGTCTGGGTTTGAATCTGTACATACCCCAGTCGATCAGGGCCGGCCATGGCGGCCGAAACCAGCATCAGCAACGCCGCAATAATGGTTGATTGCTTCACAGCTAATCACTCCTCGCAGAAACTGTACTCGAGCTTTACGAATAAGCTCGGGTAGATTCCTGCGAGAATTTTGTTTATTTAACCATTTTTGCCTGACAAATACAAGCTGAGAACTTACTTTTTGGACTGATCGTCCGGCACAAATTTAATCGATAACGAATTTACGCAATGACGAAGATTTTTTTTCGTCAAACGCTCTCCTTCAAAAACATGGCCCAAGTGTGCCTGGCAGTTGGCGCAAACAATTTCTTTCCGTGATCCATCGGCATCCGGAATTCGCAAAACTGATCCCGGAATTTCGTCATCAAAACTCGGCCAACCACAACCGGATTTAAGCTTTACCTCCGAAGTATAGAGTGGATTTCCACAGCGCCTGCAAACATAAGTTCCTTGTTGAAAAAACTCATTATACTTACCAGAAAACGGCGCCTCTGTGCCTTTGTTTTCGATAATATTTTTTTCTTCGGCTGTTAAATCATCTTTCATACTTTAATTGTAGCTAAATACTACACAATTGCAATGGACGAACAACAAATAAGTGTTGACTCAATATGTTTTATGTGGTATAGATTAGATGTCCCTGAAAGGAGGGATTGGTTATGTCTGATAAGACAGACGCTGGAAGCAGCCAGCCCTCTTTGGCCATTTTGGTTAGGGTTGGCGGAGAACTTACCGGAACAGAAACTCCTCCGCAAGACGCGGGCTATGAGCTGATCATCATCGCAGGGGTCGAAGAGAACTGGCTTGTCCATCGTTCAGAAGCAGGCGCTCTCGAGTTCCTGACTAAGGCCCTGGGTGCCGATCGCTTCAAGCTAAACCGCGGAGTCTACGAAATTACCGTGCCGTTCGGCATGAAGGGCGCCTGGGTAGGATCCGGCAGTAGAGTCGCCAACTTTCTGGCTAGTTGTCTAGGAGCCATGCTAGTGATCGGCGAGGATCGCGATTGGATTGTCAAGCGGTGTAGTCGAATCAAGGCTGAACGGCACGAGCAGTTGAGCCTACGTAACAGACGGCAACTTGTCTATCACAGTATCATTTCACCCGAGAGCCTACCACACGAGCCTAACTCCCAAGAGATTCACGACACGCTAATCGAATTGATGAACCGTGAAACTCCTGATAGAGTTAGGCAGTTTATGGAAGCCTGCGGCTGGTTCTTCTCTGCTGGCACTGTTAGTGGGCTCGGCGTGTTGATTGTCGTCGAACAGGGCTTGTTCAAGCAATACCAAACCTGCTGCTTTAACCCGGCTCTGCCACCAAGCAAACACGAAGACAGGACGCCGGCAGCGATCACCAAGGCCGCAAATATCATTGCCCAGACAATGGGCACAGATGAACTGGAGACTCGATGGACCGAGCGACTCGAACAGTTGAAGTGGAGAAAACCCAAAGCGCCGCCCAGATAGTTGGGGCGGCGCTATTTTATTTGGCTCTAAAAAACTTATTTAGTTATAAAATCTTTCAGTGCGATTGTATCTCCGCCAGTGCCATAATCAATATCATCAGTTTTTCCGGCACCGATTGCTCCTATTTCCGAATCATCCTTACCCTTAACTTTAATTAACGCCCAACCGACAACCAAATCAACCTGCTTTTTTATTTCTACATCAGACAGCGGTTTGCCGGACTCTTTTGCCTTTTCAATTTGGTTAATGGCCGAATTTATTGCAAAATTTAGCATTGTATCGTCAGTATTACCGGAGCCAATTTTTTCCTTAATGCTCGAGTAGATTATATGGGCATCCAACTTGTCTTTGCTCAGTTCTGCTTGGATAAAAGAAGCCAAATCCCTTTTAAGCGATTCAAGATCCGGGGCACTGCCAACATCTTGTCTTCCAAAATCCGTCATATTTCAACTAGCTATAAAGTTTTTTGTTATTTACTCTGACTTTGTTGTAACTGTAACAGAGAGGCCACTCGACGTTGGGTCGTAGGTTAACATTAAACTATTGGAGTCTTTCTCGTAAGTCAAAATGTCGGCACCGAAGGAAGTTGTGGCTGTGTTTGTCCAGCCAGCCGAGACGACTGATGCTTTATAGGTATCAAATTGGACCTGGCTAATGTCACTGGCTATAACAGACCAGCCACTACTGGATTTGTCAGATGTCGACATGGTCAAAGTGCCAACAGTTAATTTTGGCACAGATGTGGGCATATCTGCCGGCCACTTAACGTTACCACCCACTGAAGTTGTACCTGAGCCATTAGAGACTGAGGTCGTTCCGCTATCGGAATTAACTGAAACGTTGCTGCCGGTTACCGAGCTAAGTATGCCACTGGTGATTTTGTCAGCTGCCTTCCTTGCCACCCACCTGCTAATTAATGTACCACCGACTCCCAAAACCACTAGCGCCACCACAACAATAATAATCGTCGTTGCGTTGCTTTTTTTCGCTGGCGCAGCAGGCGCTGGTGCTGACGTTGCTACCTTTTCATCTTCTATCATAGCTCCCTCCTAAATTATTTTCTTTTTCTAATTATAACAAGATTTAATAGCTATTTCCACACGGCGTTAAAACCAAGCGAAGCGAGGTTATAACAAGATCCAATATTTTTCTCTATATGATGTTAGGACCAAGCGAAGCGATGGTTAAATCACGGCCGATTTATCATTTCGGCTGATCTGACAGCCAAGTATAATTATCCAGATCAAGAAAGCTAATATCCACCCTCGCTCAGAGATATTAATAACCTCTGATTTGTTAATATTTGCCCACAAACTAACAAGGCCGAAGATTAACGAAGCGGAAAATAAAATACTTGCTGTAAGTAGCACTCTTTGAATTTTCCCTTTCAGCAAGTATAAAATTGCAAATATTTGAGAAACTAAAAATGTAATTACCAAACCAGTAATAAAATTATTGTGAACCACATCTCTTGTAGTTCGAACACCTTGCCATGGATCCATTGGTGTAAACCAATTCATATAAATTAACCCCGAAAAACAAAGAAAAATAAAAACACCTGACAATTTAGCAAAAACATCTTTCTTCAAAATAAAGGCAAATGAGAATAACATAACTAAAATCGCCGATATTGAATAGCAAGCGTTTATTGCTATGGCGTGAGCCTCACCTCTAGCGTTAAGCTCACTAACTGTATTCCAAAAATGACTGTAACCAGGCTTCAGCTCGGCGAACACAATAATCGTTAATAAATATGTCGTGGAGCCCAGGATCCCTGCCATACCTAACATCTTATTTTTCATCCGGCCATTGCCTTCAAAGCTTTAATTCGCTCCTCAACCGGCGGATGAGTATCAAATAAACCGGAAAGCCAGGAGCGCTTTTTTCTTGGATTCATAATAAATAACAACGATGTGGCATCATTAACATAACGAACTGGCTTCTTAAATTCTGATATTTTTCTAAGAGCGCCAGCTAAGCCCTCCGGATATCGTGTCAGAAGCGCTCCATTAGCATCGGCCATGTATTCTCTTTTTCGTGATATTGCCAGCTGAATAAGAGTAGCCATGATTGGTGCTAAAATTGCAATGATAATGCTTATTAACAAAGCAATACCATTGTTGCCACCATTATCATCATCGCCGAAGCCACCCCAAAAACTAATACGAAAAAATAAGTCAGATGCAATTGCGATCACTCCAACAAGAACAACGACGACAACCATAAGCAGTGAATCGCGGTTGCCAATATGCGAGAGCTCATGAGCGACCACACCCTCAAGTTCATTTTTTTCCATAATCGAGAGCAGTCCTGTCGTGACTGCAATAGATGAGTGTTTAGGGTCTCGACCCGTAGCAAAAGCATTTGGCGAGTCATCATTGATGATGTAGATTTTTGGAGCCGGAATACCAGCCGTGATGGCCAAATTTTCAACGATGCGGTACAATTCAGGATTATCAGATTTTTTAACAAATTGGGCATGAGTCATTGCCAGTGCAATGGAATCGCCCCAAAAGTAACTGGTGAGCGCCTGACCAACGGCAATAATGACAGCAATGATAAGAATCGCCGGCGAATTATAAATGTAAGAAAAAAGCCAACCGAGAGCGATGATAAAAATCAAGAATATCCCGATATAAAAAACCGTTTTAAATTTGTTAGAACCAATCTGATCGTAAATATTCATAGAGATAATTAGTTAAACTAAAAAAGCTAAGTTAATTTTAGCTTTTTTAGCGTCCAATGTAAAACTAAAGTGAAATTCGTTCAGCAATTCTGCCTACAACTGGCACTGGTTCGGACTTGCCGGTGAAAACATTTATAATGCCAGTAACCCAAATTACTAAATAGGCCAATAGAAATACCCAGCCGGCAACTGGAATCCAAAAAGTAAAAGCAACAGCAATTGCCAAAATAAACATGACAACACCCTGCTTTGCGTGATAATGCGCAAACTCATCTTTTTTGAAGAAATTTAATGGAAAGAAAAGCAACACGCCAAGATAAGACATGAAAGCAATAAGTTTTTGCTTAATGGTCAAAGTGACCTCCGATTAGCCTCGTCCCCACGCTCGAGACAAAATTAATTAACTAGTTTGATTGAAAAAGGATATTTGTAGGCTTCGCCTTTGCTAGCTGCCATTGCACCCTGAATACAGAACACCAAGTTTAGAATCCAAACTAAAGGATAAAGGATAAAACCAATGCCAATAAATGAAAGGACCGCACATGCAACCCAGGCAATAAGAACGGTAATTTGAAAATTCAAAGCTTCCTTCGATTCTGAATAAGCGAACGGTTTGTCTTTTGCGGTTAGATAAATAATTAATGGACCAACGACGCTTAGTACAATGCCTAAAATGTGAGCCAACATCGCCATGTTGTTAACATCGCTCGAACTTTTCTTTTCCTCTGGCATAATTCTCCCTTTCTTTTAATTTGCTATTTACTAAAATTTAACTTCAACGTTTTGTCGCTCGGCAACATCATCAAGCTCAAACAGCTCCTTTTTCTGATAATGAAACATGCCAGCGATGATGTTTGATGGAAAACTTTCAATTGCAATATTAAGATCCCGAACATTCCCATTGTAAAATCTACGCGCAGCCTGGACTTTATCTTCTGTGTCAGTGATCTCTCTTTGTAGTTCGAGAAAATTTTCATTAGCTTTCAAGTCTGGGTAATTCTCTGCAACAGCAAATACTGATTTTAAACCTTCAGTGAGTTGATTCTCAGCCTTGGCCTTATCACCCAAGCCTTTTGACGAAATTGCTGCCGTTCTTGCTTCGGTAACTTTTTCAAATAACTCTTTTTCATGTTTAGCATATCCCTTAACGGTCTCGACTAAATTTGGGATCAAATCATGGCGACGCTTGAGCTGAACATCAATGTCACTCCAGGCTTCTTCACTGCGATTCTTCAAACTAACCAACCGGTTAAATACCGAGGCGACAACAACTAGCAGTACTACCAATATAATAATGACTATCCACGCACCTGCCATACTACTCCTTAATATTATTACAAACTAGAAAGTGAATACAGAAATACGCTGCCAACCATTTTCCCAGATGTATCAGTGGTATCCTCCAGTACACAAGTCAGAGTATAAGACGAACCATCTGATTTATACCCATAATAGTTGGTTGGGCTCTTCGGGTCAATAGGCAAAATTGTTAAATATGTTGGGACCAGTGACGCATATAATGTTCCGGCTGACGCCGCAATCTTTTCCGATACTTGTGCCACAGGATACTTCCCGGTGGCGCCGCGGGAGCTTTCCAGAGCTTTGGCAATACTGGCTAGGTCAGCTTTTCTTTTGGAGTCACGACCTTTTACTGTCGTTAAATCAGCTGTAGCGGCTGTTGTTATTCCTGTGTACGGCAGCGAAGTTGCAGGAACCAAGAAATCGGCTGAGCTGTTGCCATAATCAGAAAAATTAAGAGTTATATCAATTCTTGCCACCGCTGATTGGCTTCCCGGAATGATTTTCATGGTCAGTTTATGAATTAAGTGATCGTTTACTCCCAACCAATAATCAGCGTCCAAACTTGAAACACTGTTATTGCCTAGACCAAAACTTTCCAGGGCACTTCCGATGGTCGCTTTTCCGCTGTAATGAAAGCACCTTACACCGTTTACTGTTTCACTATTGCCACGACTGCCAACAAGTGAAAAATCTGATCCGCTAAACTTGCTACCCCAAAAAGCTGAACCGGGAGCATCTGAACCAAATTTATTCAGATCAAATGATACCCATCCGCCCTTTGCCTTAGTGTCATAATTTATGTCACTAGAAGTGTTTAAATACATTTTGTTCTTTGAGTAAACTAGCTTGATCGAGGAATCAGAACTCTTGCTTGATTTTAATCCGATGTTTACACCACTGACCGAATCAGTTATCTGAGCGCTTATACTGGTTGCCAACTCTTCGACGGTTGAGGCGCCGGTGTTTGTGCCAGAATCAGTAGACGAGTCAGAAGATCCGGCGGATGAAATTGATGGCGTTGATGTGCCAGCAGACGAACTCGAGTTTGAGGACGAGTCAGAAGAAGATGTGCTTGATGAGTCCTGGCTGCCGCTAATGTCAGTCGAGTCAGCCGCAGACGAGGTATCTTGAAATAAATCACTAGAAGGATCAGTCGATAACTCATCACTGGTCACGGCTAGCACCGCCTTAATTTTTGGCCCAATTTGCTCATCTTTAAAGGCTACTAAAGGTAAGGCAGCCGCTGAAACAATTGGAGAAATTAAGTTAGATTTTACACCCTTGTTAACAGTTATTGTTGCATCACCAGAGATCTTGAAATTTGGCTCTGACTTCATTTTAACTGCTGAGATAGCAAATGCATTCTCAGCATTCGCTGGAAGACCACCCCAAAGCGCTTCCAAGCGGACGGCGCCATAAGTTTTCTCGAGGCCAACTGAAATCAAACCTTTTTCAGTTAAAAATACCCCACCAGCAAAAAGTATGATTAGCCCAATTACCCCGGCGGCAACATATGTTACTACCTTATTTCCTGGCTTCTTGATGGCTGGTGGCGCAACCGCAGCAGCAGGCTGAATCGGAACTTGACCGACTGGAGCTATATTTGGAACTGGCTGTACAATATTAGGTGCCGCGGCAGGAGTGGGGGGCGGCATTACAGGCTGAGCTATATTTGGAGCCACTGGTTTCTGTGCTAACGGCTGAGCTTGACCTTGAACCGAAGATGGCGCTGCTGTGGACGCCACACCGTCTGGATTACCGGCCTGTCCATATACTGATTGCCAAAAGTTGCTTGGGGCGGCGGTAGATGGTGCGGGAGATGACTGTGATGTTACGGAATTGACCCCAGTTTTAATTGGTGCCGGAGCGGCGGCCGGACTTGGAGCTGGAGCAACGTTACTGGGAGTTGGTTGGGTGACTGTCGAAACATCAACTTTAGCCCCAACTTTCTCGTCGGTATCAATAGGAATATTAAGCCCGGCTGGTTGTGCAGCATCAGTTGAGGCAGCGCCTGCCGTTGGCTGTTTATTTACATCAAGATCACCAACAACTGTTGGTGCTGATTTAGCAGTTTGTGTATTCTCTGGTAGCGGTTCGTCCCAAGGTGAACCACCAGTTGTTTTTCCAATATCAGCCATTAAATCCCCTCCGCCACACATTTAACATCCAATAGTTCGTGGCGCCCTACCGTAGCGAACATTCGACTGCGAGGGCTGTAATCCTCGAAGCGAATTTGAGCGAAGGAGGGCACGACACTATACTACATATAATACTTTATTTCTGATTTTTTTTCTACTTTTTATTTCCGGCCAGCGCCGAAACCTTGACAATAATATCAAGCGTTTGCTGTCCAGGAAGCGCTAAATTAATTTTATGATCGCCAATCTCTTTAATTGCTAAGTTTGGGCTGATTGATTCAATTTTGACTTTCAATTTTTCCTCAGCTAGAGTTTTAATTTCTTTAATTGTTACGCTGCCAAATAATTTTCCTTCAGTCGAAGCTTTTCGCTCAAAATCAATTACTAAATTTTGGTTTTTACTGGCAATTTCAGCAACTTTTTTAATCTCTTCCTGCTCTTTGTCTGTTTGCGTCTCCTTTTTCATCAAAATTTCTTGGCCAACGATGCTATCGGCAGTTACAGCCAAAGCATTTGGAAATAAAAAGTTTCGCGCATAGCCAGGCTTGGCTTCCTTTTCGTCACCCTTCTGCCCCACATTTTTAATGTCAGCAGTTAAAATTACTTTCATATTTTTTCTCTTTCAAGTCTAATGCCAAGGGATATTACCCCGAGGTCAAAGACCTTTATTACTTAATTTTTGTAACAATTTCAGTTTTCGCTTTGTCCATTTGCGGATCAGCCGTTGACGATGAATCGGTTGGGGCTGCGACAACAATATCCGGAGTAATACCGATTTTATTTATCTGCGAACCATTTGGCGTTAGCCAATTAGCAATGGTCACTTTTAGCGCCGCACCACCAGAGAGTGGCTCAATTTGCTGAACACAGCCCTTGCCAAAAGTTTTCTCGCCGATAATTTCTCCGCGATTATTATCTTTTACCGCTCCAGTCAAAATTTCTGCTGCAGATGCACTGCCACCATTAACCAAAACTACCAATGGGTAATCCAGAAGAAGTGAATTACCGTCGGCCTTATAATCCGTCTTTGAATTGTTTTTGTCAACTTCTGAGACTACTACTTTATCCTTTGGCAGCAATAAACTTGCAACTGAAATGCTAGAATCTAGGTAACCGCCAGGGTTATTGCGCAAATCCAATATAATACCCGAAACGCCATCGCCTTTTAATTGATTGGCGTATTTATCTGCCAAACTCACCGTATCATCACCAAATTGGCTGATTTTAATTACTGCAATCTTCTTACCTGAAACGGAAATCATGTTATATGTCACACTGCTAATTTTAATGTTCTGCCTGGTAACAATTATCTCAAGCGGCTGGTCAGAACCAGAGTGAACAATTTTAAGTTTTACTTCAGTGCCGGCTTTGCCCCTGATTTTACTAATTACTTCGTCCAAACTCATATTTTCTACCGACGAACCGTTAACCTCTAAAATTACATCCCTAGCTTTTATCCCAGCTTTTTCCGCTGGCGAAGATGCCAGCGGTGCGATAACCGTAACTTGGTTATTATTCATAATCAACTCAGCCCCAATCCCTTCAAATTGGCCGGAAAGGTCCGAAGTTAGTGCGTCGTTATCAGAGGGTTTTAGAAACACGGTATATGGATCACCCAAAGACGCGGCCATGCCAGAAATTGCACCATAAACCATTGCCTGTGGATCAGACGAACCGTTGTAAAGATCCCTTAGCCTAGACCAGGTTTGCCAAAACAAGGAAAAATCAACGCTGGAAGGCTGACCAACTGAAGAGTTTTTTATGTATGATGGTGGCAAGTAGTTTGAATTATGGCGAGCGCCAAAACCGTAGCCAGCGTAAAAAAACAAAATCAATGCCACTATCGGTAGCACAATTTTGGCAATTTTTTTGTTATTTTTCTTTCTTTCCAAAATAGTTTTCTAATTAATAAATATAGCTGTACGAGCCGTAATTTCCGGGGCTAACATTTTTTCGGTAATCGTAAGCATATTTTGTCCAGTTATACTCCGATAAATCGATTGCGCCATCACCATTTACAGCTTCAACTATGGCGACGTGGCCCCATTGATCACCGGAATAAAGCGGGCCATACCATGTAACTATTGCACCGACTCTAGGAGTCTGACTAACTGAATAGCCTTGAGTTCTGGCTAACTCTGGCCAATACCTTGCACTCCCGCGACCAGGTTGGGTATTTGTCCAATCCTTGCCTAATTTCACATTCCAATACCAAGCGGCGTAGGATGTACATTCACGAGTTAGGAAATCCCACGGGTCCGGCTCATCAATTCCAGAAAATGGATAACTGGTTGAGCCATAAATTATTGACTCATTCCAGTGACTTTTTGACCTTTCAGCATAAATTGCGGCTGAAACCGTCGCAATTTCTCCTTGCAGTTTACTCACGAGAGCTAAATACTGTTGCTGCTGAGCTTGTGTCATATTGAGCATCTGAGTTTGCAGATTCTTCTGGTTAACTACGGAAGTTTTATAGGATGTTTGTTGCTGCTGCAAACTCTGAAGATCAGTCATTTTTTTCTGTTGATCACTTTTTTGAACCGCAAGTTGAGCTTTTAAATCATTAACTTTTGCAATTGTACTAGTTACTTGAAGTTTTATCGAGTCATAATATTGCTGCTTGGAAACCATTGAAGACAAACTATTGGAGCTAAATAGGGTTTCAAAAAAGCCAACACTTCCCTCCATGTACCAGCTCGAGATTACTTGATTCAACTTGTTTTTTTGATCTGCTAGTTTTGCTTCCTGAGTAGTAATTTGGCTGGTAAGGTCGTCAATTGTTGCCTGAGTGCTGGAAATGCCTCCGTTAGTTTGATCGAGTGCGGCTTGAGTTTGGTTAATTTGATTCGTCACCACACTAATCTGAGTTTTCATTTGGGCGGCTTCTGCAGCTTTCTGATTTGCCTGAGCCAAGGCCTGGGCCTGCTGCTGCTGCAGTGCTGCTCTCTGTTGTTCTTTGGCAGTCAAAGCAAAAATAACGTTAGTTGGTACGCCATTGACCACGAGAGCTAGCAGAAACGCAATGATTATTTTAAAATGATTTTTCATTTTTTGTTTTTTCCAAATAAATACTGCCGCATAGCGACTAACGAACAAATTGCTCCCATAACCAAGCCAATGACAAACTGTGAAGCAATAATCAGCCAAAAACTTTCATGGAGTGATGACTCCAACCCAACCATACCCAAATAACTTTCTGTCGGCGGTAAGGCAACTCGATAAACAACATAGAAAATTGCTGATGAAATGATGGCGCCCAGAAAGCCATATGCCATACCTTCTATCATGAATGGTGCCCGAACATAGGAGTCCGACGCTCCCACCAATTTCATTATCTCTATTTCATCAGAGCGGCTATAAATTGTCAAACGCAGAGTATTATAAACAATTAAAACTGATACCAGCATGAAAATTAACGACAACGCTAGCCCCAATGTTCGGATGAAACCTGTGATTCGAACTAGTCTATCAACAATATCTTTGGTTTTTTTGTAACTTATTTCCTGAATTAATGAAGCGTAATCCTGATTGTCCAAAAAGTTTGCGACAGTTTCAATTTGTTGCGGAGTTACGGTTTGAATTTCAAAACTTCGAGGCAGCGGGTTGTCGGTCTCAGAAATCACGTTAGCTATGTCGGAATTATCAGCATTACTTTGTTGCCAGGCGGCTAGCGCCTGATCTTTCGAGGTGAAATCCACACTTTTTACTTCCGGCCGCGATTTAATAATGTCAGAAAGCGCCGAAACCTGATCGTCGGTATCTGCGTCCTTAAGATAGACGGTTAAATCAACTTTTCCTTTAAGTGTTGTCGCCGCCTTATTGGCTACTATAATGGTTAAAGAAAATACCGAAATGATAAATAATGCGAGTACTATAATCACTGTCGTTGCTAACGATAAAAGCCGGTTGCGCCAAAATGACAAAATGCTCATCTTAAAGACGCGACCTACTGTCATCATCATGCTGGAAATTCCATTTGACTGCATTTTCTATTACCTAATATTAAAGTATATATTTCCCGTCTTCTTTGTCGCCGATAATTTTCCCATCTTTCATAGTAATGACTCGTTTGTGGATTGCATCAACGATTTCTTTATCATGGGTTGCCAACAGTACTATTGTCCCCTGCTTATTTATCTTAAATAATAACTCAATGATTTCCCAAGAATTAACCGGGTCCAGGTTGCCCGTTGGTTCATCAGCAATAAGTAATTTCGGCTCGTGGACTAATGCTCTGGCAATTGATACCCGTTGCTTTTCTCCGCCTGATAACTCTTCAGCCAACGCGGCCGCCCGGTTTTCCAAACCAACAAGTGCCAACATTTCACCAACCCGCTTTTTAATTACCCCGGGCAGTACTCCGGCCACTTCTAAAGCAAAAGCAACATTTTCATAGACAGTTTTTCGCGACAGCAGTTTAAAATCTTGGAAGACAACCCCAACCTTGCGCCGATAATAAGGCAGCTCCCTTTCCTTAAGTTGAAAAATATCACGGTCGGCAACCAGAATCCTGCCGGAGGATGGTTCCTCTTCACGTGTTAACATTTTAATTAATGTCGATTTTCCAGCCCCAGATGGCCCAACCAGTGCAACAAATTCCCGGGCTCCGATCTTAAAAGTTATATCGTCAACTGCCACGATATCTTTACCATATTTTTTTGTTACATGTTGGAATTCAATCATAATTTTTAAATCAAATTTTAAATACTAATATCTAAACTCTAAACAATTTTCAAAATTCAAATGTTTGAATGTTTTAAAATTTTGGTTTTTGGTCATTTGGATTTGTCTAGAATTTAGAGTTTAGAATTTAGGATTTTATATTAACTTACTTATATCAATTCCACTCATTTCTCCAGGCTTCGGCAATCCCATCAACTGTAGTACTGTCGGTGATACATCCGCCAGAATCCCAGTAGCGGGAGAGCTGGAGTACTCCAGTAATGTTTCATGATTAAAGTCTGTCCCCGACTGCGGCGTAAACGGCTTGGTTGCTAAATCACAAACAACAAATGGAACCGGGCTTCCGGTATGTTCTTTATTTACTTCACCGTTGGCCGGATTGATCATAATTTCACAATTTCCGTGGTCGGCAGTAATAATTACTGTGTAACCCTTGGCTGAAGCAGCCGACATCACCGGCCCCAAATTCTGGTCGATAGATTCCGCAGCCTTAATCGATGCTTCTAAGTTCCCGGTGTGACCAACCATGTCGCCATTGGCGAAATTTACCAAAACAAAATCTTGCTGTTTATTTATTGCCTCAACTACCTTATCTTTTATTAGTCCTGCTGACATTTCCGGCACTGTGTCATAACTCTCAACCCTTTGCGACGGGACAAGAACTTGTTCCTCATGATCATGTGTTTTTTCTTCGCCACCATTAAAAAAGTATGTAACGTGGGCATATTTTTCAGTTTCGGCAATGTGGCTCTGTTTCATGGCCGATGCTTCAATAATGTCAGCGGCGACATTCGTCATATCAAGCGGTAAAAATACTGCCGGGGCTTTTTGCCCATCAAAATATTTTGTCATCGTGACCATGGCCAAGTTATTAACTTTTTGACGCTGAAATTCAGAAAAACTTTCAGTTTCAAATGTCCCTAGAACCTGGCGCATTCGATCGGCGCGAAAGTTAAATAATACAACTCCGTCACCCGGGCGGATTAATCCTTCTTTATTTATTAAGCAGGCACCAATTTTTTCATCATCCGCACCAGCCCGATAATTGGCCTCAATTGCGTCGGCAGCGCTGTTGTAGAAGTCTCCCTGCCCCAAAACCCAGAGATTGTAAGCTTTTTCCACTCGCTCAAAATGTTTGTCGCGATCCATAGCGTAAAATCGCCCGATAATTGTCGCAATTTTACCAACCCCAATTTTTTCAGCCTGTTCTTCAATAAGTTTAATGTCTTCCTTGGCAACTTGTGGAGCTGTGTCGCGACCATCAGTAATCATGTGAATAAAAACCTTGTCAACATTTTTGTCACTAGCGAACTGTAGTAAAGCATAAAGATGTTTCAAGCTTGAGTGAACGCTACCAGCCGAACACAGACCGATTAAATGCAGCGCACTACCGCCGCTATTAACATGATCAGCAATTTTATTTAAATTTTCATTCTTAAACAGGCTGCCGTTTTCAATCGCCAAATCAATCCGCGGCAAGTTTTCCCAAACTACCCGGCCAGATCCTAAATTCAAGTGGCCGACTTCAGAATTACCAGATTCACCCGGAGTAATACCAACATCAATGCCAGACGCCGATAATGAAGTCTTTGGGTAAGCACCATAAATCCAGTCCAAATTCGGAGTTTTGGCCAAATAGGTAGCATTACCTTCTTTTAAAGGTGAAAGCCCCCAGCCGTCTAAAATTACAAGTAGAACTTTTTTCAAGCCCCTCCCATTGTGATTAATTGACTAAATTATATCATAGAAAGTCAAACCCTGTCCAAATAATTCGCTACTTAATAATATTTTCACCAGCAAAAAATATCCATCGTAGTTCGAGGCTTTTTGAGAACAATTTTAATAATTTTCAGCTCAAATAACAACTATTTTTTCTGCCACTTGAAGACATGCTCACCTTCGCAAAACTCAAATCCAATTTTTTTATAAAAATCAGTTAGCCCTTGATCACGCGGGTCAGTAGTCAACATAATATTTCTTGAATTGCAGCTTTTAGCCAATTCAACAACCAGTGCCCTGCCAAATCCTTTTCGCCTGTTATCTTTCAAAATATTTACATCGACAATAAAACTTGACTGCGTCTCATCACTGATAACTCGTCCAATACCGACTGGGTTTTCACCGTCATAAACAATCCCAACTCGGCTGGAATTTAAAATCGCTTTGCGACTTCGTTCTGCATCAGAAAAACCCATCCGAGTTAGTAAATCAACGCCAATTTCGACGATGTCTTCAATTTCACCTTTTCGAAAAATCTTAACTTCCATGTTATTTTCCACAACAATCAATGTATTTTTTATCTGATCCACAAGGACATTTACTATTCAGGTCAAAATCATTCATTTCAAATTGCTTAATGTCATAAACAAATCGAAGCCCGTTCCTAATTGCCTTATCGATATTAAGAATTCCGTCCAAATGGTCCAGTTCATGCTGAATAACTCGCGATTCCTTATCATTACCATCAATAATTAGCTCCTTGCCAGTTTCATCTTGATAACTTATCGAAACGAACTTCGGCCTGACCACCGTCGCTGCTAAATTGCCCATGCTGACACAAAGCTCTTCAGCAATAGTTAATTCGTTAGAGCGCTTGGTGATCCTTGGGTTAACTAAAATCATCACTTTATCTCTAACAAAAACCGCAACAAACCTTTTGAGCACCCCAATCTGCGGGGCCGCCAAACCTCTGCCGAAACCTGTTTTCTCTCGATATCCCAAAAATATTTCTTTTAATTTTTTGATGTCTTTTTGTGTTTTTGAATCAGTAATAACGACATTTTTGCATTTTTTTCTAAGATCATCCGAACCAAGATAACTAATATCTGGAAAGTTTTTAATTGTCTTTTTCCAAACATTAAGAAACTTATTTAGATCAGCCGGCACAAGTTTTGATTTATTATTTCCCACAGCACTTTTTGTACTTTTTGCCAGAACCGCATGGGCATGGGTCGTTGCGGCCGACTTTTTCAGCGGATTTGATAGTCTGCCCAACACCTGTGGAATTATCCATTCGGTCAAAAACGGTTTTGCCCTTTTGGCGAATTGAAGTTGTAACACCAAAATCGTTGTCCGTTGTCCGTTGTCCGTTGTCAGAATTTGTTTCGGATAACTGATCACCGGAAACGGGAAACTCGCCTATTGTATCGGCGTCTGGTGCCTGATATTCCAATGGACGAGATTCTACAACTGTTGCTGGTTGCTGAACTTGAACTTCGACATGAAAGATAGTTTTAATAACACTAGATTCAATTGCTCCGAGCAAATCCTGGAACAAGCGATACGCTTCTTTTTTATAAGCAACCAGCGGATCAGTTTGAGCGTAGCCCTGTAGGCCGATTCCAGTTCGCAACTCTTCCATTGTCGTTAAATGTTCAACCCAAAGCATATCAATAGTCCGTAAATAAACTGCTTGTTCAACCTGACGCATCATTTCCGGTCCAAATTTTTTCTCTTTTTCCGAATATAATTTTTCAATTTCTTTTTTTACTGCTTCCGCATTTAATTCGCGCGGAGAAATGGTAAAAATCGCTTCAATTTCCGTTTTAATTTTCTCCGGCTCAGCTACCAAAGCAGCAAATATTGCTTCAGCTTCCTTGTTAGCAATTTCTAGAATTTCATTTTTGAGTGCGTCATTTTTGTCATTTGAACTTTGATCTTCATTTGAATTTTTAGCTTTGATATTTGAGCTTTCTAATATCTTCCTTCTTTTACCATAAACAAACTTGCGATGCGAATTCATTACATCATCATATTCAACCAAGTGTTTACGAGTATCAAAGTTGTGGCCCTCAACCTTTTTCTGCGCGCCCTCTATTGATTTGGAAATCATACTGTTTTCAATTGGTACATCCTCCGGCAAACCAAGCCGTTCCATAATAGATTTCAAACGATCACCGCCAAATATTCGCATTAGGTCATCATCCATCGAAACATAGAATTGAGAAGATCCCGGATCACCCTGGCGACCTGCACGGCCTCGAAGCTGGTTATCTATTCGTCGTGATTCATGTCGCTCTGTGCCTATCACATGTAAACCACCAACTTCAGCCACGCCCTCGCCTAATTTAATGTCAGTTCCACGACCAGCCATGTTGGTGGCAACTGTGACTGCCCCTAACTGGCCCGCCTTAATGATAATCTTTGCTTCACGCTCATGATTTTTAGCATTCAACATTTCAAACTTTATCCCAGCTTTTTTCAAAAACTTTGATAAATATTCATTTTTCTCAACCGAAACTGTGCCAACCAAAACTGGCTGTCCGGCCTCTTGGCGTTCTTTAATATCAGCAACAACAGCGTCAATTTTCCCAGCAAAAGTTTTGTAAATTTTGTCACCAGCGTCATGACGGACCATGGGCCGATTTGTTGGAATTTCTGTTACATCGAGCTTATAAATTTTATAAAATTCTTCCGCTTCAGTTGCCGCAGTTCCCGTCATACCAGCAAGTTTGTGATACAAGCGGAATAAATTCTGGAAAGAAATTGTTGCCATTGTTTGCGATTCACGATTAACAAAAACATTTTCTTTGGCTTCAATTGCTTGATGCAAACCTTCGGAATAACGACGGCCTTGCATTAAGCGGCCAGTAAATTCATCAACAATAATAATTTCACCGTCTTTTACGACATAATCTTTATTTTTCTTGAATATAGCGTGAGCTTTCAGAGCTTCTTCTAAGTGGTGAACTAGCTCAATAGTTTCAGCGGCATAAACATTTGCAATCCCCAGCATACCTTCCATTTTTTTAATACCCGAGTCGGTAATCATTACAGCCCGGTCTTTTTCGTCTACAGTGTAATCTTCTTCAATTTTCAAACGCGGAACCAAGGCCGCAAATTTTTGATAAAGCGATGCCGATTCCTCTGCTGGCGCTGATATGATGAGTGGAGTTCTGGCTTCATCAATTAAAATTGAGTCAACTTCATCGACAATAGCAAAGTGAAGTTCGCGCTGCGAGCAATGTTGAACACTTGGCGCCATGTTGTCGCGCAAATAATCAAACCCAAATTCATTGTTGGTACCGTATGTAATGTCACAATCGTAGGCTTCTTTTCGTGAACAGGGAACCAAGTTGGATCCATCGGCTTCTGAATAGTGTTTATAATCGACTTTCTTTTCGAATTTATATGAAATTTGCTGATTTTGAATAATACCAACAGAAAGGCCAAGAAAATCGTGAATTTCACCCATTCCCTCACCATGACTTTTGGAAAGATAATCGTTAACAGTAACCAAGTGAACTCCGCGGCCAGTTAGCGCATTTAAATACAATGGCAGTGTTGCCACCAAAGTTTTTCCTTCACCAGTTTTCATTTCCGCAATTTGCCCAGAGTGGAGAACTGCACCACCAATTAGCTGAACATCGAAGTGCCGCTCACCCCAAACCCGGCGCGATGCTTCACGAACCACAGCAAACGCTTCTGCTTTGATTTCTTCCATGATTCTGGCTTCTTCGGATAACTGACCACCGGCAACTGACAACTGTTTTTTGAATTTCTCGGTATATTCCTTGAGCTCTTTGTCGGATTTCTTCTTTAGTTCATCTTCGATACCATTTGCATCAACTAAAAACTTCTTGTAGCGGTTAACTACCTTCTGTGACGAGTCGGTAAAAAATTTGGAAAACAAAGACATAATATTGAAATTAAAACACGGATCATTTACACGAATAAGCTCGGATAAATCACATCCGTGAAAATCCGTGTGGTAAATCCGTGTACGAATATCCTTTTAATGCTTTTACTTTAGCACTTCGCGCCCTTTTTCTCAATGCTCTCACAGACATTGACATATTTTCAATTTTATGATAGAATTTAGCCATTCTGTCCACACTTTGATTGGGAGGGCTACCATGCCACCGAAAATTGGCGTGCCTGAGCTGACCTTGGAGCAAATCGTCCGCGAGTACAACAGATTCAGCCTCCATGATGGCTGGATCGCCAACCCCCAGCCAAACACCACACCAGAGGGACACCACGGCATTAGGGTCATTGGTGGCTCCTGGTCGTATACCGATGCGTGGGTTGATGGGCGTGATAGCCCGATCATCTTTGATGAGGACGTATTCATGGGGCAGACGATTCTCTCATGCGGCAAATGGATGGCTATGTACATGACATACCATGGCCGCATGGACGCGATCGGGACCGAGATGGTCAAACTCGCGCTGAGATACCAGTACGAACTCGGCATTTTCAACGGAGGTCGCGGTCCGGCTACGTTCGAAGACGGCGACCTCCGCTACATGTACGAGCTGACCACCGATCACCCCAACAAGGACATGGGAGTCGTCGGTTTCTCTGGCAGGGAGGCGGTTTACGACAAAGATGACCACTGTCATGCACAGTGTTTCATCCAAGGAGGGGTCCTGATCCCCGGCTTCGCTGACTTTCAGCCGACGCGCTAGCGCGATCGCCACAGAACCACAACGGGCAGCCCCGCAGGGCCACCCGTTTTTTTATTCAAAAATGTAACTGCAAAGAGTTGATCAAAGAGCTCAAAAGTGCTAGAATAATCTCGCGACAATCTCCTGAGAGGAAAACAAAACAGTGAGCATTCAAAGATTCTTCTGCCCGTTTCCGGCTCAACAGATCGCTTTCGTCCACGAACAGGTCGAGATCGCGCTCAATGACGTTTTGGTGCTGATCGACGACCCGTCTCGCTCCGGCGTCTACTGGTCACTTTCCAGTGGCACCGGCCGCATCTACTCAGTAATGATGGCGGGAGAGCCGCCAGACGAGAAGGTCCTGCGGTACAACGGCTTCGCCGTTGAGAAACCGACCCGTCTCGGACAGCACCCAGAGCACCTGACCAGCGACGAGAGCGCTGATCCAGATCCTGAGGCTGGTAAGTTCGGAGGAGCTTTCCGTCTCCATTGGCCGCCGATCACCGAAGAGGACCACGAGAAGAACATGCGCGATCGCGCGCAAGCCATCATCGGCGAGGCTCAGAGCTCCGTCTTCACGGACCGGCCCGTGATCATGGCCGTTTCCGGCTTGTCCCTCGCTCACCACGACAGTGCCGTCGGAATGCTAGCGCTGAAGCGGCTAGGGGTCATTACCGAAGACGACATCGGCACGCTTATCAGGCGCACCGGCAACGACTTCTGGCCAATTGTGTACGACGAGTACACCACCATCATGGACCACCCAGAACTTTTCAGGCGCTAACCCCAGTAAGACAGGAACTATCAATCATGTGGAACCCAATTGCGGCGATTGCCGCGTGGAACCGAAGAACCGCGGCGATGGAACACATCGAACGAGAGAACCAAGCTGATGGTCAGCTGGCATGGCTAGCCGTAATCGCTGTGGTAAGCTTTTTCATCTGGCTGATGTTCTTCGGCGGCATGGAGCAGCTGGGGCACGTGCCGATACCATGAACCGAACCACAACGGGCGGCCCCGCAGGGCCACCCGTTTTTTAATTGATGAGATCCTGAAACAAGTTCAGGATGACAAAACTATTTGTGGATCCCCGACTACTCGGGGATGACTTCGTCATTTTTTCTTTCGGAATCTGCCCAAAATCTCGTAAACCTTATCAAGCCTTCCGCCGCCTGTGTGAGCTTTTTGGATCTCTTTTTTGTGTTGATCGCGAACTTGCCGATCAACTGAACTCAGAGCCAAGGCGAAAGCCTTCATAATATTATTTCTTTTTTCTTCAACATGAATGTTGTAATGCTCGGAAGTAACATCAATTTTTACCGACTGCGTTACACCATTTTTATTTGGACCGGAATCATCGATTAAGTGAACTTCGACTGCTACCGGACTTTCATGTTTCAAATATTTTTTTAATCTGCCAATTTTTTTCTCAATGTCAGACTTTTGTCGGGCGGTGATGATGACATCCTTCGTCACGACGTTAATTTGCACTTTAGCCTCCTTGTTTTAAAAAATAAATTCTAATATCTAATTTCTAAACTCTAAACAATTTTCAAAATTCCAATGCTCCAATGTTTTAGACTTTATAAAATTTTATCATTTGGATTTATCTAGAATTTAGAGTTTAGGATTTTCGTTTAATTTCCTTAAACGACAGCCACTTGTGCAGCGCCTCTGGAATTTTTATGCTGCCATTTTTTTGCTGCCCGTTTTCCATGATAGCAATAAGCATCCGTCCAATGGCAATAGCTGTTCCGTTTAATGTGTGAAGTGGGGCGACCTTTCCGTCTTTGTCACGAAAACGAATATTTAGGCGGCGAGCTTGAAAATCTGTGCAGTTTGAGCAAGAATGAGTTTCGCGGTATTGATCTTGCCCTGGCATCCAAGTTTCTACGTCATATTTCTTGACGGCAGGTGAGCCAAGATCGCCGGCACAAATATCGATAATTTGGTAAGGAAGTCCAAGACCAGAAACAATTTTTTCTTCCAGTGACACTAAGTATTCATGTTCTTTTTCTGATTTGTCTGGAGTTGTGAACGAAAACATTTCAACTTTATCAAATTGATGCGCTCGCAAAATTCCTCGAACATCTTTGCCGTGGCTGCCAGCTTCGCGGCGGAAACAACTTGAAAACCCAGCATATCGCAGTGGTAGCAATTTTTCATCAATAATTTCTCCGGTATGATACCCGGCCAATGGTTGCTCTGAAGTACCTGCCAAGAAAAGATCGTCCTGAGTTTTATAAATTTCGTCTTCACCTGCTGGCAAATATCCAGCGCCAGTCATTGCTTCGCGATTGAGTAGCACTGGTACGATCATTGGCACAAACTTTTCTGCTGTTAGAATTTCCAGCGCATATTGAACTAAGGCAAATTCCAACTGCACTAATTCGTTTTTCAGGAAATAGAAACGCGATCCAGAGATTTTTCCAGCTCGTTCAATATCTATCAGGTCTAGTTTTTCACCAAGTTCAACGTGGTCCAGTGGCTTAAAAGCGAATTTTGGTATCTCTCCGACTGTGCGATTAACTTTATTTTCCTTATCTGACGCGCCATCAATAACATCTGCAAGCGGCGGATTTGGAATTCGCAGCATAATTTCGGCAAATTCGGCTTGTGCTTTATCAGCTTCTGGTTTTAATGCTTTAACTTTGGCCGAAGAATTTGAAGCTTGATTTATAGCATCAATTTTTTGCTGACCATGCAAATTGGCAATGTCTTTTGATGATTTGTTTAGTTCACTTTGCGCCCGTTCTAATTCAACTAAAACTCGGCGGCGATTTCGGTCAATTAAAACTACTTCATCGATCAATGCCGGATCAGCACCCTTTCTGGCAATAGCTTTTTTTACAACCTCTGGTTCTTTTCGGATAATTTCTATATCTAACATGTGACTCCTTATTTCAAAGCTCTAAATTCTAATATCTAAACTCTAAACAATATCAAAATTCAAATGTTCCAATGTTTAAAAATTTTGGGAATTTGATCATTTGGATTTGTCTAGGATTTAGAATTTAATGTTTAGGATTTTCTTTTTCTGGACGCATGTACGGAAAAAGCAGTATTTCTCGCAACGTTTTTGACCCGGTGAGTAGCATTACCATCCTGTCGATTCCCATACCCCAGCCAGCAGTTGGCGGCATACCGTACTCGAGTGATTTGATGAAATCTTCATCGTAAGGATGTTTCTCGCCATCTTCTTTTCTCTCAACCTGTTCTTCGAATCGTTTTTTCTGGTCAACCGGATCGTTTAGCTCTGAGAATGCGTTGGCTACTTCCAAGCCACCTAAAATCAGCTGGAAGCGTTCAACGGTACCCACGTCCTTTCTTTTCGCTAGTGGTGAAATCTCAATTGGGTGATCAATGGCAAATGTAGGGGCAATTGTTTTACGAACAGCCGCCTTGAAAGCTTCGTCAGTGTTCGCTCCACCGGTCATTTCGTCGAAAGTAATTCGTGGAAACTTCTTACTAAAATCTACTTTTTCACCTGCAATTTCAATATCAAGTCTGCCAAAAACTTCTTTGACTAAATTACGCATCAGCTCTTCGGTAAATTCCATCAACTTTTCATAGTCGGTATAAGCCCAATAGAATTCCAGGTTGGTGAACTCTGGATTGTGAGTTGCATCTACCCCTTCATTTCGGAAACAGCGGGCAAATTCAAAAACCTTTTCAAATCCCCCGACAATAAGTCGTTTGAGATAAAGCTCGGGGGCGATTCGCATAAAAACATCTCGGTCATAAGCGTTGTAATGAGTAATAAATGGTTTAGCCACTGCGCCACCTGCAATTGGCTGCAGCGTCGGTGTGTCTACTTCTATAAAACCATTCAAAACTAAGAACTGCCTGATAGATGCAATAATTTTTGACCGTTTGTAAAATAAATCTTTAACTTTTGGGTTAACAATTAGGTCAACATAGCGCTGGCGATAACGGGTTTCAAGATCAGTAAGCCCGTGCCACTTTTCAGGTAACGGTCGCAGCGCCTTGGTTAGTAATTTGAATGACGAAATCTCCAGCGTGTATTCGCCAGCTTTGGTAATGAATAATTTTCCGGCGGCTTGAATGAAATCTCCAATATCCAAAAGTTCCAGCAGTTTGAAATCTTCTGGCAGATTATCAGATTTAAACAAAAGCTGAAGTTTGCCGCTCTCATCAACTAAATCGCCAAACATAATTGCGCCATGTCCGCGAAGTGCCGTAATTCGGCCGGCCAATTTTAATACTTCAGCGCCGGCAACAAATTCGTCTTTAGCCGCTAAAACTTTCTCAACTATATAATTACGATCAGATTTGGCTGGGTAGCAATCAACACCAAACTCTTCGAGCTTCGCCCGCTTGTCTTTGCGTGATTTAATTAGATCTTCTTCAGTTTTTCCAAGTTCTGCCATAATTTGCTCCGCAAATTCATAATAATGATGGTATCACACTGATCATTTGCACAGATTCGACACAGATCTTTTTCATCTGTGATTCATGTGTGTTAGATATATGTGTGCTTTCTTCAATTGATCTCCTTATTTGATACTAGCAAAAAACTCACGAGAATTAAAGTTATGATATAATTTCATCAACGAGGTGATCATATGACTAACGATCTGGATAACATTCAGTCACGCGTCCGAGAAAATGGTCCGGACTTCATAACTCGCCACCTACGAGCAATTAGGCCACCTGACCTACGATCGCCTGCGCAGATTGCACTGGAGACCGAATACCTCTACGGCCTTGCGTGGATGCAAGGCAAACCAGATTGCATGTTCGCCGTTTCTGACTGACCGCCCAGCCCATCGCTGGCGGTTTTTTTATTGAAAATACCGCAATAATTTGATAGAATTTCTGGCAGAGGTGATTAGCTTTGCGAAACTTACTATCTCGACTAATTGATCTATTTCGTCGCAAACCAAAACGGAAGCTTTCCGGACTCGAAGAGTTAGCGGAAATTCAGAAGCGAACACTTGAAGAATTCAAACGCATCTCTGACGGCAGAACAGTGTGGGACGAGCCAATGGACCGTCGTCGTTGTTCCGAACTGGGATATGACTACATCCCGTCTGCTGGTGCCAGCGAAACAGGGGTCCTTTCCGGCCACCGCCGTCATCGTCGTCCGCCGCCCAGCTAGCCGCTGGCGGTTTTTTTTAATGCCGAATGTCGTACCTTGGTCTTCCGAAGGGGATTCTGTCTGGTGCGGAATCACGTGCGGCGAACACTGATGCCGGGTGAATGAAGCCAACACCAAAATCATCATCAATTTTATCCATGGCCTCAGAAATTTTTCGTGATTTTTCAATTTCCGGCAGAATTGATATTTGCGTGATACGAGATGATGTTAAATTAAAAGCCGAAACGGAAACATAACTTGGGCTGCAGTACCAACTACAATCTTTCAACATTTCAAAAACGTTTGACGTAAAACTATGGGTGTCAGAAAAAGGGGAGACACGCCTCCCTTTTTTGAAGCCTGGGCCGTTGTAAAAAGAAATTGCCACAAAAATTCCACCGGCTAAAAAGCCGTCAGCCCGCAACCGAGAAGCGGCTTTATATATTAATTTTCTAAGAACTGATTTCGCACCAGCAGGTGATCGGTGATCCGGAGCCAAAACGTGTGAATGACCGATGGTTTTGGTCGATGTCGTATAATCATCAACTTCATAACCTCGCAAACGGTAGTGCCAAAGCCGGCCACCGTGGTTCAAGACTGTCCGCAACTTCGGCAAATCCGACTGAAAAAATTCGAGGGGAGAGCTGATTCCCGATTTTACCAAACGGAACTCAAGTGCATGATTTATTCCGGTAATATCGAGCAATTTTATGCTACTGTAAAACTCTTCCAAATTTTTAAGTTGAACTATTATTAAGCCATCGGGCTTTTTGCGCTCCCCCGCCATTTTAGCCAAAAATCGGTTCGGCCCAATACCAACCGAACAAGTCAGAAAATCGCCAACTTCCGAGAGAATTTTCTCCTTTATCGCCTGTCCCAACCTGGTTGCCGCCGCTAAATTTTGTTCGTAGCTTGCTAAATTGATAACAAATTCATCAATTGAAAGAACTTGGTAATGCGGAGTAAAACTTTCGATAACTTTGCGTATTTCTTTATGATAAATCATATAAAGTGCCGGCCGTGATTCGATAATTTTAATGTCACGGTAAAGTCTCCTCGCCTCTTTGACTAGACAGCCGGTTTTAATGCCCAAGTTCTTCGCTTCTCTAGACGCAGCAATAATGCAACCAGTGCCGCCGACATATGGCGCGATACCAACAGGGAGACCACGCAAAGTCGGCTGAACTTGCTGCTCAACCGACGCAAAAAAAGAGTTCATGTCTAAAAATAATGTCTGAAAATCTTTTGGTTTGTCGACAATGCTCATGATAAAAAAATTAAGAAATCAGAATTAAGAATGACGAATAAATTATTAAATGATCAAATTCCTAAATCTTTTTTTCATTATGATTTTGTCATTTGTTCGTCATTAGTCATTCGGACTTCGCCATTGATTGCATTAATATTATAGAACAAAAACCGAACAAATTACAATTCAACAAAAAATCTGCCCTATTTCTCAGGCAGATTTTTTATTCCTAGTACTTTATGAACTTTACAAACTTTTTAACTTTATAAACTAACTTATTTTCTTGATTTCGAATTTCATTTCCCCTGCTGGGGTTTCAACCTCAACCTTATCCCCAACCTTGTGACCCATGATTGCTTTAGCAATTGGTGAGGAAACAGAAACTTTGCCGGCGGCTGGGTCGGCTTCGGTGGCGCCAACAATTTCATAATTTTCGTTGCCGTCAGATGACCTCAAAACAACTTTACAGCCAATTTCAACAACGCCACAGCCAGTGGATTTGTCTGCCATTCGGCCATGAGAAAGTTTATATTCAATTTCGGCAATTCTGCCGGCAATAAAAGCTTGTCGGTCCCTTGCTTGATGATAATCAGCGTTTTCTGAAAGGTCCCCTAATTCCCGAGCAGATTTAATCGCCTCGGCGACATCTTTCAGGTCCTCATTTTTTAATTTTTCCAGTTCTGCTTCAAGTTTCTCCCGGCCCTGCGTTGTCAAAATAATTTCTTCCATAATTTTCCTCTTTTGTGAGCATATTTGCTATCTACTCTAAACAAAAATCCCCCATCGGGAACCTTATTAATAATACTTCATTATACTATGTGATCGGCCAATTTTTGTCAATAGATATTAGTGCGGTTGAGAAAAATAATACTGCAAAACACCGTAAGCGACTGGTCCCGAAGCAGTAAAACCATCACCGCCGCCTTCAACCATAACCATGATTGCTATCTGAGGATTATCGTACGGCGCATACGCCTCAAACCAAGCGTGCTCTTTTTGGTTATTCATAAACTGAGCAGTACCAGTTTTTGCCGCAGAAGTTACCGGCAAGCCCTGCAAAAGACGACCTGATCCTGCTGATGACGTTACAGCTTGGCGCATGCCAGCCTGAACGGCCGAAAGGCTGGCGGACGAAACCATATCTTGTCTCTGAATCACAGGAGAAAAAGTTTGGACTACGTTGCCATTGGAGTCTGCAATATTCTTAACCAACTGCGGCGTTAAAAGTTTTCCACCATTAGCAATTGCTGACATTGCATTCAACATCTGAAGCGGCGTGACCAATAAATCTCCTTGGCCAATTCCCAAATGATAGGTATCACCAATATACCAATTTTGGCCAATCGCTTTTTGTCGCCAAGCTGGCGATGGAACCAATCCAGAGGCTTCCGACGACAAGTCAATCCCAGTTTTAGACCCAAAACCAAAAGACGACAAATATTTTCCAATTCGATCGACTCCCAAGCCTTTAATTCTGTCATAGCCACCAGCCAAAGCGTAAAAGAAAATGTCGTTCGACTCAGCGATCGCCCGCGCAACATCAGTCACACCGGTATGATATTTCCAGTCCGGAAATTTATACTCGCCGATAGTGATTTCCGGCGGAGTCTCGATTGACGTATTGGCGGTAATTAACCCCTCGTTTAATCCAGCCGCTGCCATGACGATCTTAATGACGGAACCAGGGGGATAAACACCCATAGTCGAGCGATTCAAAAGCGGAAGTGTTGGATCATTGAGTAATTTTTGATACTCCGTATTGTCCAATTTTCCCTCAAAAATATTGTTGTCGTACGATGGCAATGAAACCATTCCCAAAATTGCACCTGTTTGAGGATTCATGGCGATTACAGTGCCAGAAGTAGAACCCGTGCCCGAGTTAGCAATTCCCTTAGCAAGTTCTGATGTCATAACCTGCTGCAAATTGTAGTCAATATTCAAAGTCAGATTATTCCCCATAACCGGTTGTTGGGCGCCTGAGTCGGCTACGGTCCGCAGAACCTTGCCATGCGAATCAACCTCAACCCGCTCAACACCAGGGACTCCTCGAAGATAGCTTTGGTAAATTTTTTCCAGCCCAGTTTTGCCGGTATACTCATTCCTTAAATAGTCAGTGCTGGCTAAAAGTTCATCACCAGAAATCAATCCAGTGTAACCCAGAATATGGGCCAAGCCAGAATCACTTTTGTATTCACGAACAGATTGGGCAGAAACCGTTACCCCAGACATACCAGCAGTACTCTCCTGCAAAATTAAAGACTGATCACGCGGCAAATCAGCTTGAATAATTGTTAATTGAATAGATGATAGGCCGGCCGCATCAACTTTTCTCCGAATTTCATCAACTGATATTCCAGATATTGTTGACAACTTTTGATACTCCGCCTCTCTATCTGAAGTCTTTTTTGGCAGATCCGACGGGTAAACCCCAAGAACAAAACTCGGCTCGTTCCTGGCCAACCAAGTTCCCTTAGAGTCAGTTATAATCCCCCGACTGGGAAGAATACTTCTTGGGCGAACACTATTACCCTCAGCCAAACTTTGATTTTTTGATGCATTTATTACCTGAAGAAAAAATAGCCTTGACGCTAAAAGCAAAAAAACGATGATCAGAATTATTTTAGGGAAAGACGCCGAACCTTTTTCCCTTTTTTCTTCAATTTTTGATTGACCCTCGAGCACAGGGTCAGAATATTGAAAATCAGAGTCACTAACGACTTGAGCTCTGCGCTTTTTTTTGTCCCCAGATAAATTAGAGAAATTGCCGAAAACGTCCATAATTCTGACTAATAAAAAGGTTGATAACAAATGATCCTACCCCAAATTATAAATATGAAATCCTAACTTTCTCCCTGGAAATTTGGGGATTGAAAAAATAATATATTTTGTTACAAAAATAATACAATATGCCGCCGGCTAAGGCGCCGATGAGAGATGAAAATAGTATCGGCACTAGCGTAGAAAAAGAAAAAATATTAACTTCCAACATTTTTACTAGACCAGCGAAAACACAAGCCAGGAAAAATAAAAAAATGGAAAAAATAACTGAAGGCCTAGAAATTATTCTCCGACTTGATAGTAACACATAGACTAGCATGACAACGAAATTCGGTAAGATAATATAGATTAAATGGATACCGGAAAGAACCGATATAACTATCGATGCAACAAGCAAAAAAATTCCAGCATTACTCACGGAACTATAGAAGAGATAAATTAAAACGACAATTAAAATTAAATCTACCAAACCGCCAAAAACTGTCAGTGACGGAATAATAGTTGATTGCAAAACAGCAGCAATAACCGCCAAAATTATTGTCAGTACCCACATTTAAACTCCAGACACAACAAAAAGGTATTCTATCTTGGAAAAATCGACCGGCGAAGCAACCTCTACTGTCTTAAAAATATCAGACTTAACTGAGACTTCGCTTCCAGTGGTGCCGACATAAATACCTTTTGGCAATTTACCACCAAGTCCCGAGGTAATAACATTCTCAGATGGAGCAATGATTGTGTCCAGAGGGATACTTCCGAGTTTCATGCCGGAAATTCCACCCGACAAGACTCCGGTTGTTCGCGAATTTTGCAGCATGACTTGCACGATAGAATCTTTGCTGGTAATTAACATCACTCGAGAAGAGTCATCTGAAACAAAATCAATTTTACCAACCAGAGCACCAAGAGAAACCACTGCTTGCCCCGGCAAGACACCGTCCCGAGAGCCTTTATCAATCATTAGCGTACCAAAATAATTGCTTGGATCAAGCCCTATTACGTCGGCCAAAACCATGGTCATTTCTGGATGCGCATTTTTATAGTCAAGTTGAGATTTTAAGCTCTTATTTTCGGCTGAAATTTCAGTTAGCTTCGCGCCATCAACCTTTAATTGAACCAAATCATTTGCCAATTGTTGATTGTCTCTTCGTAGACTTCCAATTTCAAAGATCATCGAGAAAAAATCGCGGGTGCTATAACCAAAATTAACCAGCGGCTTGGAGATTGGGCGCGATACTTTTCGAATAAAGCCAGCCGAATAGCGACTCACTGGCGACGGAACAACAAAAAAAGCAACCAAGATAATAATTACGATAAACCAAGTTAAAAGACCACGTTTTTTCATAAAACTCTAAATTCTAATATCTAAACTCTAAACAATTTTCAAAATTTCCACGCAGGACCTAACCGGCAAATGTTCGAATGTTTTAAAATTTTGGATTTTAGTCATTTGGATTTATTTAGGATTTAAAATTTAGTGCTTAGAATTTTTTTTAGTTTACCGTTTGAACCTATTCGGAACCAAAACTTCCGATAACAAATCAATATCTTCCAGCACAATTCCTGTTCCACGAACAACACAGGTCAGTGGATCATCGGCAATATGAACAATCGTTTTAGTCTCAATTGAAATTAATTTGTCCAGCCCTCGTAAAAGCGCTCCGCCGCCAGCCAGAATAACCCCTCTGTCCATAATATCGGCCAGTAGTTCCGGCGGTGACTCCTCCATAGTAACTTTTATAGCCTCGATAATTGCGTTAACTGATTTTGAAATCGCCTGACAAATTTGCTCATTGGAGATTATGATCTCTTTCGGCAATCCGCTTACCAAATCGCGTCCGCGCATGGGGGCCTCAATTTTTTCTTTTAGCGGCATAGCTGACCCGACGGCAATTTTAATATCCTCGGCCGTTCGCTCACCCAAAAGCAGATTAAATTCTTCCCTGGCATATTCAATAATGTCAGCATTCATTTCATCGCCAGCAATTCTAAGTGACCTAGACGAAACAATGCCTCCAAGTGAAATAATCGCTACCTCCGTCGTGCCACCACCAATATCAACGATCATATTGCCCGACGGATCCTGAACCGGCAGTCTGGCACCGATAGCGGCGGCAATTGGCTCCTCAATTAAGTAGATCTCTCTAGCGCCAGCGTTTATTGCCCCTTCCTCCACCGCCCGCTTTTCAACTTCAGTAACACCGTATGGAATGCCGATTACAACTCGAGGGTGAGGAAAAAGGGAAAACTTCTCTCGGTGGACCTTCTCAAAAAAATATTTCAACATTTGTTCGGTGACTTCGAAATCAGAGATTACGCCGTCAACAAGCGGGCGAACAGCAACAATATGAGCCGGGGTTCGACCAACCATCCTTTTTGCCTCTTCCCCGATAGCCAGAATTTCTTTGGTTTTTTTGTTGATTGCAACAACAGATGGCTCAGAG
>Ga0194044_10000064_pt1 | contig 38619 bp, 35 predicted proteins | sample JunL4417m_MetaG_FD_155460 | JGI IMG/M metagenome (GOLD analysis project Ga0194044, IMG submission 155460) | Anoxic zone freshwater microbial communities from boreal shield lake in IISD Experimental Lakes Area, Ontario, Canada - Jun2016-L442-17m | ecosystem: Environmental > Aquatic > Freshwater...
GTCTTGGGACGGGAGCGCCGCCATGACATTTCAGGGCACGTATTGTGGCGACCACGACCGCGCAGTTAGGCTTCAGTCCTGAGAAACGGCATTTTAGGTTCCAGAATTTTTCAAAGCCGATGTCGGCGCCGAAACCGGATTCCGTGACGTGGTAATCACCTAGTTTAAGCCCAACCCTGTCCGCGATAATCGAAGATTGGCCGATGGCGATGTTGGCAAATGGCCCCGCATGAACAAACACCGGTTGACCTTCGATGCTCTGGAGCAGGTTGGGATTGAGCGCCTCAACCATCCAGGCGGTCATAGCGCCGTCTACTTCCAGGTCGGCGGTCGTCACGGGCTGGCCCTTCTTGTTGTAAGCCACCACTATTTTCCCCATGCGCTCACGCATGTCCTTGAGATCCGTTGAAACGGCAAGAATGGCCATGATTTCAGAGGACACGGCGATTGCGAAGGTGGACTTCATTAAGAATCCGTCCATCTTCCCGCCGTTACCGATGGTAATGTTACGAAGCGCTTGTGCACAGAAGTCCATGATCCAGCCGAATTCTACATTCCTGGGATCGATGTTCAACCTGGGCATGCCCCTCTTGGCCCATTCCTCGTCGTCGTAATTGAACTCGTGCTGGATACGGGATGTTAGAGCCACCATTGCCAAGTTGTGAGCGTTCATGATTGCGTTGATGTCGCCGGTGAGTCCCAGAGAAAAGGGCGTCAGCGGGATGCACTGGGCGAGACCTCCACCTGCGGCTGATCCCTTAATGTTCATTGTGGGGCCGCCGGAAGGCTGGCGTATGGCCGCAACTACGCTCTTACCACGCTTTCCCAAACCTTCAACCAGTCCCATCGAACTGGTCGACTTGCCCTCACCAAGAGGAGTAGGCGTGATAGCAGTCACGTCGATGTATTTTCCATCGGATTTGTTTCCAAGGCGGTTCAGAACCTTCCGGAAGTCTACTTTTGCCACATAATGTCCGTGAGGCAAAAGTTCTTCGTCAGTCAACCCCAACTCTTCGCGGAGCTGGTACACGGTTTTCATGGTTTTTTCGGCTTCTTCAGCTATCTGCCAATCAGCCATCTTGGTCGGGTCAAGAGCCATCGATACCTCCTGTGTCACTATTCGACGCGCAGGCTGCGCTGTATAAACCGGTCACTGAAATTGGTTGCTTTTTTGTCGGCATAAGGTGAGCAAACCAAGTTAATCTAGTCATAATAACCTAAAATGGCAAGCAAAAAGTTCCGTCTTAAGCTCTCTGTGATCTATAAACAACTGCAAATAACTCACGGGCAAGCCGATTTCCTATAACGACCGGAGAAAAATTGCAGCATTCCTGAATATTGCGACCCCCGCACCCTCTTCGGGCAATTCTTCCCTTGTCCAACGGGGATGATTGGTACGATGAAGGAAACATTCCGGGTGAGGCATCAGTCCGAATACGCGCCCAGTAGGATCGCACACTCCAGCAATGGCTTCTTCCGAACCATTTGGGTTGTAAGGATATTCCATTGTCGGTTCGCTTCCATCAGGCGAGGCATATTTAAGAACGGCTTGGTGAAGTTTTATAAGAGTTGGTGCGAGATCAGAAGTTCGGCTGACGATTTTTCCCTCTCCATGCCGAACCGGCAAATACAAATTTGTTATATTCCGAGTGAAGACACATGGGGAATCGGGGTCTACTAAGAGCTGGACCCATCGGTCCTCAAATCGACCTGAGTCATTCCCGGTCAGTGTGAATTCTCGTGCCGCATAATCCCCGTTGATCGCCGGAAGAATCCCGAGCTTTGTCAACAGTTGAAAACCATTACAAATACCTAGCAGCAGCCCACCACTATCTATAAAATTCATGAGCCGGTCTATGAGCATCCCGCCGTTGACGCGAGAGTGCCGGATGCGGTTAGCGCATGCCTGTGCTGCCCCCAGATCGTCTCCGTCAAGAAAACCGCCGGGGAAAACAATCATCTGGTACGTAGCAGGATCTACCTCACCCCCTGCTAAGAAATTCAGATGCACGAGATCAATCCGGTCAAATCCTGCCAACTCGAGTGCTCGGCGGGTTTCCAACTCACAGTTGATACCATGACCGGTCGGAACCAAAGCACTAATCTTCATATTTTCTCATAAAGGATATATTTCAAGTAAGGGTTACATTGAAGGACTAAATGTGAAAATGCGCATCCCGTATTATTTTGTAGACCTTCACAGTCTGTCCTTCACCAGCATCATTCTAGAAAAGTGGTTTAACGGATTCCGTTGCCAGATTCAGGTACGTGGAGGGGAATATCCCTATATACATCACGGCTGTCACTGTGATGCTCAACGCAAGAATTGTAAGGGGACTAAACTGGAGCCTTTCGGGCTCAGTCTCCGGGGTCTCCATGTACATTTTCATTACCACACGGAAATAATAGAACACCGAGGCAGCGCTGGTCAGCACGCCTATTATGACAAGCCAGATATAGCCGCTGTTAATTGCCGCGCTGAAGATCGTAAATTTACCCATGAAACCTGCTGTAGGGGGAATCCCGGCCAAGGAAAAAAGAAAGATCGACATCGCAAGAGCCAGCATCGGATGGACCTTGGCCAAGCCTCTATAATCGTCGATAAGGACGTTGGCTTCACCTCTCCGTCCCACCAGAGCTACCACTGCGAACGCACCCAGATTGGTAAATGTGTACGCCAGGAGATAATACAGTACTCCTGAGGTTCCGGCCTCCTTGCCGGCAACCATACCGACCAGTATGTAACCAGCATGAGCTATGCTGGAATATGCGAGCATTCTCTTGATGTTTTCCTGCGCGAGTGCTGCAAGGTTCCCGAGTATCATGGTCAACACAGCCAGAACCCAGAGTATCTGGCCCCAGTTAACCTGGAGAGCGGAAAGCCCCTCAAAAAAGACTCTGATGAAGGCCGCAAAAGCCGCCGCCTTGACTCCAACCGACATGAAACCGGTAAGAGGAGAAGGAGCCCCTTCATAGACGTCGGGGGTCCACATGTGAAATGGGACCGCAGCCACTTTGAATCCGAAGCCAGCCAGCAGGAGCCCCATGCCTACCATTCCCATACGATCTACTGCTGGGGCTTGGAAGTACTTGGCAAGAACGGGTAGAGACAGGGACCCTGCGGCCCCATAAAGCAGGGCAGCACCATAGAGGAATATCCCGCTGGAAAACGCACCCAGGATAAGGTATTTCATAGCCGCTTCACTCGATTTCAAGTTACCGGGAAGAATTCCTGTCAGTACATATATAGAAATCGAAAGTGTTTCAAGCCCTACGAAGATGACGAGAATGTGGTTGCCGGATACCATGAACATCATTCCCGCACCGGAGAAGAGGAGGAGAACGAAATATTCATACAGATCCAAGCCCTCGTCGGAGAGGTAACGCACCGACATGAGTGCCGTCAAACCCGTTGCTATGAGGATTAAAAGGTTAAAAAACCAGGAATATGCATCCAGGGATATCAGCCCCTCAAAGGCCGGTTTGTGCATCAATCTTATCGGACTGTTGGCCCAGAAGGCTATCAATATTGCCGCCAGGCTTATCAAGGCGGCGGCCGTTGCGGCCCCCTTGCGAATGAATAAGCCGGCTACCATAACAACCAAGCCGGCTATGCACAATATAAGCGCCGGCAGGATACCTCCAAGATTGATCTCGGGAACTGGGATCATCCAGATTGCTCCTCATCCTTTTGGGTTGCGTTACCTATCGTATCCTCGTCTAACGTAATTACGACCTTCACCCTTACCTGTCAGCGGCCCCGAGGAAAAACCGACAAGGTGAGCATTATTTCTGACCCGTCCCTGTTGGATTGCTTTCGGGTCTTTTCCATATCAAGAACCGCTCCCCTTTTCTTTTCCACGTGCTGGATAAAATTCTTGATTGAGGGTTCCATGGGTCTCAAGAAGGTGTTTGGGTAAACACCTATCCAGACCACGAAAACCAGGATCGGGAAGAGGACGACAACTTCGCGGGCGCTCAGATCTTTCAATCCAAGGTTTTTGGGGTTAGTGACTTCGCCGAACATTACCCTCTGGAACATCCAAAGCATGTATACCGCAGCAAAGATAACACCGGATGCGGCAAAGACCGTGTACCAAGGATATACTTTGAACGATCCGATAAGGATAAGGAATTCACCTACGAAGCCGTTCAGGCCGGGTAGTCCTATGCTGGAAAGGGTGAAGATCATGAAAAACACTGCAAACAAAGGCATCACTTTTGATATACCGCCAAATTCGCTGATCATACGTGTGTGCCTTCTCTCGTAGATCATCCCGACTATAAGGAATAGCGCTCCAGTGCTTAATCCATGATTAATCATCTGGATCACGCTGCCTTCGAGACCCTGGACATTCATGGCAAACATCCCCAGCATGACGAATCCCAGATGGCTGACACTGGAAAACGCTACCAGCCGCTTGACGTCCGTCTGCACCATGGCTACCCAAGCTCCATATATGATTCCAATCACCGACAGGAGGCATATCCACCAGGCCGCGTCCATCGCCGCATTCGGGAACAAGGGGATTGCAAAACGAATAAAACCGTAAGTCCCCATCTTCAAGAGCACTGCTGCCAGCACGACGCTCCCTACGGTAGGAGCCTCAGTATGGGCGTCCGGCAACCATGTATGGAAGGGAAACATCGGCACCTTAATTGCGAATGCAAGGAAAAATGCGAGGAACATCCAGAATTGAGCGTAAATGGGAACCGGAAAGTCGTAAAGTTTCAGGAGATCGAATGTATAGACTCCCTCAGCGCTACCCGCCATAAAATAAAGAGCCAAAATGGCAACAAGCATGAGCAGGCTGCCCACGATTGTGTAGAGTACGAACTTGATAGCCGCATAAAGCTTCCGGGCCGGATTCCCCCACACACCAATAAGCAAATACATGGGAATGAGCATGATTTCCCAGAAGACATAAAAAAGGAAGAGATCCAAGGAGACAAACACTCCGATCATTCCGGTTTGCAGGAAGAGAAGACAGATCAAGAACTCCTTCACTCTAACCTTGATATCCTTCCATGAAGCCAGCACTAGGATTGGACCCAGAAGTGTAGTGAGTAACACGAGAAAAAGGCTGATGCCGTCTATTCCCATTTTGTACGAGATTCCCCACTCACGGACCCACGGGTGGTTTTCAAGGAGTTGCATGGCTGCTGTGGAAGGATCAAAGAGGAAATAGACAATCAGGCTTGCGAGGAAATCCACAAGCATGAATACCAGGGCTACCCGGCGCAAAAGCTCGTGTGAGTGCCTGTTCAGGAACAGCAGAAGCGCCACGCCCACCAAGGGAATCAAAGTTATGAAACTTAGATATGGGAAGGAAACGTTCTCCATTAACGGCACTCCTCCGTGTCCTATCTCAAGACAAGATAACCGATGACCACCAAGACTCCGACTAGGAAGGAGAGAGCATAGTCCCTGACAAGTCCGGTCTGTATCCATCTAAGGGCGTTGCCCCAGCCTCGGACCACCGCGCCGGTCCCATTTACTATGCCGTCGATAACAGCCTCGTCAAAAGCCTTCCAGAGAAATCGGGAGAAATTTACGATTGAATTCACGAAAAGGAAGTCATAAAGTTCGTCGATCCAGTACTTGTTGTATACAAGCTTATGCAGTCTTGGGAACTTTTGGATCACCCTTTCCGGCACACCTGGATCGCTCACGTACATCCATCGGGCAAAAAGGAGTCCCAGTATGGCAATGGCCAAGGACACGCCCATGAGAATCAATTCCATCGACACACTGTGGTGCCCGTCGTGATGAGCCCCATGTTCAATGATGGCCTTAGCAGGGGCAAAAACAGGAGCCACAAAATCCCCAAACCGGTTTAAACCCTCGAAGATGGGTATTCCTACAAGACCTCCTACTAGTGACAGAAAAGCTAGTATCATGAGGGGAACTATCATGATCGGCGGAGATTCGTGGATGTGATGAGCGGTTTCATGGTCCACCCTCGATTGGCCGTAGAAGGTCATAAAAACGGATCTAAACATATAAAACGAGGTCATTATTGCAGCAACCGCGCCAACGATCCAGAAACCTTCATGTCGCTGAAACGAGTAATAGAGGATTTCATCCTTACTGAAGAAACCGGCAAAGGGGAATATCCCGGCAATGGCCAATGTGCCGAACAGATATGTCCAGTGAGTATACGGGACCTTTTTCCTAAGGTCACCCATCTTTCTCATGTCCAATTCTCCGGACATGGCATGCATGACGCTGCCTGCAGCCATGAACAGAAGAGCCTTGAAAAACGCATGCGTCATCAGATGGAATATTCCTGAAGCAAAGGCGCCGACACCGCACGCCATGAACATATAACCGAGCTGACTTATGGTTGAGTAAGCGAGAACTCTTTTGATATCATACTGGGTAATACCAATAGTTGCGGCGAAGAGAGCCGTGGCCCCGCCGATGATCGCTACTACCGTCAGTGATATCGGTGCCATAGCAAAAAGAATACTACACCTTGCAACCATGTAAACGCCTGCGGTGACCATGGTTGCGGCATGGATCAGAGCGCTGACGGGAGTGGGGCCCTCCATGGCATCCGGAAGCCACGTAAAAAGAGGGATCTGGGCTGATTTTCCCGTAGCACCCACAAAAAGGAGCAGGGTTATGAGGGTTACCATCGTTCCGCCCTGAGTCAGTTTCTCCGTTGCAGCTCCAAAAACTTCGGTGTAATTAAAAGTACCGAAGGTGACGAAGATCAAAAACATGCCCAGCAGGAAGCCGAAATCGCCGACCCTGTTGACCACGAAGGCTTTTTTTCCGGCATCTGAGGCGGATTTCTTCTCATAGTAATATCCAATGAGAAGATATGAACACAGGCCTACTCCTTCCCACCCAACGAACATAAGCAGGAAGTTGTTGGCGGAGACGAGGATGAGCATGTTGAAGACGAAGAGATTGAGATACGAAAAATATCTGCGGAATCCAACTTCTCCATGCATGTACCCGATCGAGTAAGCATGGATGATGCAGCCTACACCGCTTACCACCATCATCATGATCATGCTCAACGGATCCATCAGAAAGCCGATCGGCACGTTCAAGTCTCCGGAAAGCATCCAGGTGTAGACGATCTTCTGGACCGAACGGGAGTCAGGAGCCATGCAAATAAGCTCCAGAAAGATGAATAGGGCCACCACGAAGGAAGCTCCCACCGACGCGGTCCCTATCCAGCCGATTGCCTTCTCAGGAAAACGTCTTCCTATCAGCCCGTTGATCAGGAATCCTATAAGAGGAAAGACGGGTATCAACCAGACCAGATCAGTCATTCCAGTCTCCCAGGTTAAGGTTCAATGATATCAAGTTCTGCTCCGACTTCGCCCGATGCAGATGAGGATTGTTCTCACCATCTCATTAGATTGACTTCATCAACGTTGATGGAGCCTCTCTGCCTGAAAACGGTAACTGCTATGGCCAACCCCACGGCAACCTCTGCGGCTGCCACCACCATAACGAAGAGGACTATTATCTGGCCCTCTACGGATCCCAGGTAACGTGCAAAGGCTATAAACGTTAAATTCACGGCATTTAGCATCAGTTCCAGGGACATTAGGATCACGATTAGATTTCGCCTGAACATGACCCCAATAACTCCAAGAGTGAAGAGGGCCGCGGACAAAAACAGATAGTGCTGCAAAGTAACCATTTCCGTGTTTCCCAATAAAAAATGAAGGGCTTTCCTCTGATCGTCAACCTTTGGCTGTTTTTCCAGACCTCTTCCGTGCCAAAATAACAGCCCCGATGATAGCTGCTAGAAGCAGCACTGATGTTATTTCAAAAGGAAGAAGGTAGGTGGTGAAGAGTTCGCGGGCAACCACTTCAGTGTTGGAAATTTGCCCGGCTTTATCCAGCATGAGCGTTCCTGTCCCGCCGCGAGGGGTAAAAGCCCGGAAAATTGGAGCCACCAGTACCAACAGCCCCACTGCTGCTACCACACCAACCCAGCGGCGTGCGGCACGCGAGTCGTGGGAAAGGCGCAACTGGTCCAAATTTAATAGCATAATGACAAATAGGAACAAAACCATTACTGCGCCTGCATATACGATCAATTGTACCATGGCGATAAATTCCGCATGCAGCAGAATGAAAAGACCCGCGATGCCAATCATGGTAATGATCATAAACAGGACATTATGGATCGGTCTTTGAAGAAAGACCACACAAAAGGCCGATGCAAGGGTTATGGTGCCCAGTATGTAGAAAAGAACTGTTTCCATATTCGAAACTCCAAAGGCCGGCAGAATCGAAGTTTACTCAACCGGCCTTTTTCTGAGACTCATACCTCGGCTGCGGAGGTTCCAACAGCCTCTCTTTATCGTAAATCAGGTCTTCCCTGGTGTATTCGGAAAGTTCGTAAGCGCTCGTCATTTCTATGGCTTCTTTAGGGCAAACATCCACGCAATAACCGCAAAAGATACAACGGCCCAGATCAATGACATACTTCTCAGGGTATTTCCTGTTATCAGGTTCCGCAGCAGCCTCTATGCTTATGCAGTCGGCCGGGCATACGGTCGCGCAAAGCATACAAGCCACACAGCGTATTTTCCCGGAAGGGTGTTTTGTAAGGAGGTGACGTCCTCTCCATCTCGGAGCCACATCCCATTTCTCCTCGGGATACTGAAGGGTCACCTTCTTCGAGAAGAAGTATTTCAGCGTCAGTTTAAGTCCTTGTACGAGGGGGAGAATCATTTCTTCAGGACCTCATTAGAATATGCGGCCATACTCGTATCTATTCAGTACCGCTTTGTAATATCGCCGACTCGAAACAGCCTCAGGGCTTTTCATTGCATACCAAAGGATCGTCAGCCTCCGTACTGAAGCCAAAGGGTGTATATGAACGCCGTTGCCATAACATTAAGAATCCCAACGGGCAACAGCACCTTCCAACCAAAACTCATGACTCGGTCGTAGCGGAGCCTGGGATACGTGCCACGGATCCAGACAAAAACGAACACGAAGAAAAACATCTTTGCAAGAAACCAAACAACAGGCGGCAGTATCGGACCTTGCCAGCCGCCGAAGAACAAAGTGGTCATGAGGCAACTCAAAAAGAGAAGGTGAGCATATTCACCAAGATAAAAAAGGCCGAACTTCATTGAGCTGTACTCGGTCTGATAACCGGCCACCAGCTCATTTTCACATTCCATCAGATCAAAGGGCGTACGAGCAATCTCGGCGCTTCCTGCGATGATAAACAAAATGAAGCCTAGAGGTTGGCGGAAAACGTACCAGTTCCAAACTGCATTCTGAGATTCAACAATTTCGACTAGATTGAGCGTCCCGGCTAGCAGCAGCACCCCCAGTACGGAAAGGCTTAGTCCTAGTTCATAACTGATCATTTGGGCCCCGGCCCGGATGGATCCAAGTAGGGAATATTTGCTGTTTGACGCCCAACCACCCAGAATTACACCGTAGACCCCTAACGAGGAAATACCGAAAATGTAAAGTATTCCAACATTAAGGTCGGAAATCACACCGTGATTTAGATCGAATTTCTCAGCCATAGGCCCCAGGATTCGTTCCAAGCCCAGCCCCTTGGCAAAAGGAATCACACCAAAAGGAATCAGTGCGCAAACAACCACAATCAGCGGTGCCGCAATATAAACGATTCTATTTGCACTCGAGACGGTTATTTCTTCTTTCAATAATAGTTTTGCCCCGTCGGCAAGCGGCTGGAGGAGTCCCCAGGGGCCTACACGATTAGGCCCGATTCTAACCTGAATCCAGCCGAGCACCTTCCGTTCGATAAGCGTCAGGTATGCCACGAACGTCAAGATAGCCACGATGAATATGAGGACTTTGACGACGAGAGCTATTACAGGGAGGGCGTATTCCATCAGCGCAACCTCTTCCGGGTTCTACACTTTTTCAACCTTAATCTTCACTGCCGCCTGGTTCCAACGGGTGAGGCTGTTAAGCCTGACAGAGGAGAAATGGTGAGGTACAATGATCGATCCTTCCACAGCTCTGCGTGAGCGTCTCACCACAGTCTGGATCGAGGAACCGTCAGACGCGGTAATCCTCACCATGTCGCCGTCTTTCAATCCCAAGGCCTTAAGGTCTTTCACATTCATCTCGGCAGATCCCGTGGGAGAGACCTCCATCAGAGATGAACTCCACTCTGAGAAAGAACCTGAATGAAACTTGAGGGTCCCAGATATCAGATACATGGAGCTACCGTCTGGGCTTGGCACATTCAGCGATGCTGCCGGAATGAGCCGTGCTTTTCCTATAGGGAAACCGCCTTCGTAGAGTATGTCTTTTCCTGGGTCTTCAGAGTCGACGCACGGCCACGGCAGTCCATATTCTCCGAGGCGATCGTAGGAGATCCCGCCATAAACCCCCACCAAACCTGCTATCTCACTCATAACCTGCTCTGGCCCCCCGTAGGTCATGGACGGCTTCCCCATGAGAGCAGCCAGCGCTGTAAAAATCTCTAAGTCGCTTTTGCCTCCCCCCGGTCTCAAACACGGCCGTAATCTTTGCACACGTCTATCCGCGCTGGTATACGTTCCGGATTTTTCCGCAAAAGACAATGCAGGCAAAACTGCGTGAGCCATCTTAGCAGTAGAGGTCAGGAAAAGATCCTGAACGACCAGGAATTCCAGATTTTTGAGTCCCGTCTCCACAAATCCCCTATATGGATAAGTTTCCAGAGGATTCTCCCCTACAACGTATAGTCCCTTGATTTCCTTGCTGTTGGCCTTCTCGAAAATCTGAAGAGCATTCAGGCCTCTGTTCGCAGGAATTGAAGAATCCCATGCCGTCTCGAATTTAGCTCTGGCAGAGGAATCATTGACACTGTTAAACCCGGGCAAAAAATCCGGGGCTAGGCCCATATCAATCGCGCCCTGAGCATTAGCTTTCTCGCCCAGCACGTAGATGCCGCAACCCTCTTTTCCGATGTGACCCGTTACGACAGCGAGGTTAACCGCAGCCCGGGCCGTTTCTACATCACCTTCGCATCGGTTCATGCCCGAGGTCATCACTATTACTGCCGTTGATGCCTCAGCATACTCCTTTGCAGCTTCTCTGATAAGGGCAGGGTCTAAGTTCAACAGATGTCCAACATTTTCAGGGGTGTATTCAGACAGCGACGCAGCCGTTTCATCGAACCCTTCGGCCCGCAGATCAAGGGCTGTCTTATCAAAAAGCCCTTGATCAATTATCCACTTAAGCATTGCGTTTGCCACAAGATGCTCGGAACCTGGAGGCACCGGCAGAAATATACCGGAGCGGTCTGTGAGCTTGGTCTTCACGGAATCCACAACTATCACCCTGGCTTTGTGGCGAGCGGTCCCGGAAATGACCTCATTCTTCGCCACTGGATGGGTTTCGGTCAGGTCGGCCCCCAACAGAAGTACGATCTGTGCTTTTCTGATTTCGCGGATTGAGTTCGTGCTGGCTGGATAACCGAGGGCTGGCGCAAGAGCGTCTACGAGAGGTCGGTAAGCATATCCTCCGCTATGGTCAAGGTTGGGCGTCTCCATAACTGTTCTGACGAACCGGTTGAAGACATAGGCTTCTTCATTTGTAAGCCTCTCCGAACCAATGGCAGCGAGACTTGTGGGGCTTGAGGTATTCTTAATGGTGCCGAAGCCATCTGCAACAAATTTTAAAGCCTCGTTCCAGTCAACTTCCCGGAGCGTGCCGTTCTTGCGTATCAATGGCTTGGTGAGCCGTTCTGAAGAATACACGTAAGGCCATCCGTAACGACCTTTGACACAAAGGTTGCCTTCATTTGGACAATCAGCCGGCGAACTCACCCACACAACCTTGTCGCCTTTTTGGCCAAGAGCCAGCGTACATCCCAGGCTGCAGAAGGAGCATGTGGTAAGAGTCTTCTTAAGCTCGAATTCTCTTCCAGTCCCTACCAACCATTTTGATGCGATTGCCCCAACCGGACAGATAGAGGCGCACTGACCGCAGAATTCACAAGTAAGTGTGCGGCCGAAGTCGGTGGAGATCTCAGAAACTATGCCTCTGTGTATGAAGCTCAGTTCATTTTGACCTTGAATTTCATCGCAGACACGTACACACATACCGCAACGTATACATAGGTTCAAGTCGAAGCGAATAAAGTGTGATTCGTTGTCCACATGGAAATAACGGGTTTCCCGGTCGAAAGGAAGTTCGGGGATCTCGTATTCGTGAACGAGGTCTTGGAGCCTGCAATTCCCTGCTGCATCGCAACTCGGGCAAAACAAAGGGTGAGACCTGAGCAGGAGGCTGAGTTGCATGCGTCGGCCTTCAATCAGCTTAGGTGTGTGCGTTGCTACTTGCATGCCGTCACGCGCCGGATTGAAGCAGGCAGGCATAGTACGTGTGCGTCCCCTGGCAGTGACTTCAACCATGCAGAGACGACAGGCGCCGTAAGGCACGAGTCGCTTGTCGTGGCAAAGGGTGGGGATATTCACACCGGCTTTCTGTGCGGCCTCGAGAATAAAAGACCCGCGTTCGACACTAACTTCAATACCGTCGATGGTCAGAGTAACCATAGAACTTTACTCACACGAAAGATTGTAAATGAGGCCAAAGCGGCCATGTTCCAACAGAGCGGGACCAGAGTCCTTCACACCTGGGTCATCTTATAGCGCCGAACCTGCAGTTCATGATGCAGGTGCGGCATCTCGTACACTTGCTGATATCGATCCGGGCTACTTGTTTTTTCTCCCAGGTAATAGCTGAAGACGGGCAGTTCCGGTGGCACATCCCGCACATCTTGCAATTCTCTTCTATCACTACGAAATCTATGAGATCGGTACAAACGAGTGCTGGACAATGCTTGTCCCGAATGTGTGCTTCGTATTCTTCTCGGAAATACCGTATAGTTGATAGAACCGGGTTTGCTGCGCTCTTGCCGAGACCGCAGTGCGAGGTATTGTTCACGTGGTGTCCCCATTCTATGAGGAATTCCAAGTCGCCTTCTTTTCCTCTCCCCTCCACTATGTTGGTAAGCGTGTCAAACATCACCTTGAGACCTTCACGGCAGGGGATACACTTTCCACACGACTCATCCACGGAAAATTCCGTGAAAAATCTGGCTGTGTCAACCATACAGGTGTGGTCGTCCATTACCACGACTCCACCGGATCCCATCATTGCCCCGACACCTTGGAGAGATTCGTAGTCGATCTCGACGTCCTCCATGCCGTTGGGGATGCACCCCCCGGAAGGACCGCCGATCTGGGCCGCCTTAAATTTCCTTTTCTTGGGAATCCCGCCGCCGATGTCGAAGATGAGGCTCTTTAAGCTCGTTCCCATGGGCACTTCGACAAGCCCAACGTTATTCACTGCTCCGGTAAGGGCGAAAACCTTGGTTCCTTTACTCCCCTCAGTGCCAATTGAGGCGAACCATTGTCCCCCGTTGAGAATGATAGGGTTGATGTTGGCAAAAGTCTCAACATTGTTCAGATTTGTGGGCTGATTCCAAAGGCCTGCTTCGGCGCTGCGGGGCGGCTTGATTCGGGGCATTCCACGCTTACCTTCGATGGAATACATCAATGCTGTAGATTCGCCGCACACAAACGCACCCGCGCCGGGTGCTATGCCTATATCAAAATTGAAGCCTGTCCCAAAGATGTCTTTTCCGAGCAAACCGTATTCCCGTGCGTCCATAATAGCCTTCTGAAGCCGCTGGATGGCAAGGGGATATTCGGCCCGAACGTAGATATATCCCTGTTCAGCCCCTATGGCATAGCCCGATATTGCCATACCTTCGAGAACTGAGTGAGGATCACCCTCCATTACCGACCGGTCCATAAATGCCCCGGGATCTCCTTCGTCGCCATTGCAAATCGTATATTTCGGAAAATTTTCGTATTTTCGACATTCCTCCCATTTCAATCCTGTGGGAAAACCGCCTCCGCCCCTTCCTCTCAGGCCAGACGTCTTGATTTCTTCAATCACCTGTTCTGGGGTCATCTCTTGGAGAGCCTTCCCAAGGCCTGCGTAACCGTCCCGGGCTATGTACTCGTCAATGTTCTCGGCATCGATCAGCCCCCTGTTGCGGAGCACTATGAGTCTCTGAAGGTTGAAGAACCCGATATCCTTCATCAAGGGAACCTTATCTTTGGTGGTTTCCTCCTTGAAGAGTAATTTTTCTACGACTCTCCCCTTGAGAACGTGTTCTTCGACGATAAGGGGCGCATGTTCAGGTTTGACCTGGTTGTAGAAGACACCGTCGGGGTAAACCACCACAAGGGGTCCCCTTGCACAAAAACCGTTGCAACCGGTCATAATTATCTGTACTTCATCCTGGAGGTTTCTCTTGGTCAATTCCCGTTCAAGGGCGTCCTTTACTTCCAATGAACCGGTTGCCATACAACCTGTGCCTGCGCACATCATGAACTGCAATCTATATGCCGGGCTTGCACTCATAACCTGTTCTCCAGCTGGCCTCTGGTATCAAATTCGGGCAGAGATACCGTTTCCCATTTATATTCAGCCTTTCACGTGGCTGTAGTCTCGCTTCCGCGTGCCAATGCGTAATCCTCGACGGCTTTTCCACCCATAACGTGTTCTTCGAATATGCGTACGGCCTTTTCCGTATCGAGAGAAATGTACTTTACGGGAGATTGGTCCACTACTTCCACCGTGATCATGGGCTCTTTTGCACACAAACCTGCACAGCCGGAGTTGGTCAGCATTACGTCCAGTAGTTCACGGCCTGATATGAGGTCTCTAAAAACGCCCATGATTTCACGGGCACCGGCGGCTATGCCGCAAGTTCCCATGTGGACCGTTATCTTGGCCCTGAAATGGCCCTCTCTTAGGACCATTCTCGACCGCTCGCGTTCCTTGATCTTCTTGAGGTCCTGTATGGAAATTTTCGGCACGATGCTTCCTCCCGGAGGATTCTTTAATGAAATAAGCTTTAGAAACACAATGGGATTTTCAGATAGCTAATGTCTGCTTTTCCCAACGAATTACGAATACAGTTTAGCACTCCAAAATCAATATCTGTCTCCAAGGGAACTTACTGATAACCTTCAAGTATACTCAACGTGTCTTTTGGCTGGATGTTCCCGTGCGTATACTCGCTCACCATCATAACCGGAGCTAAACCACATGCGCCCAAGCATCGGACCGCCTCCAGGGTGAACCGTCCGTCGTCCGAGGTCTCTCCGACGTTTATTCCTACTCCCTTGACGATGTTTTCCAACATCTCCTTCGCCCCTTTGACGTAGCAGGCGGTCCCTAGACACAACCGGATGGTATGCCGACCACGAGGCGTTATTGTGAAGAAAGAATAAAAGGTCACAACACCATAAATATGCGGGGCTGATATTTGTAGTCCTTCAGCAAGCTTTCGCTGCACCTCCATAGGGAGGTACCCAAACATATCTTGGGCTTCCTTAAGGGCAGGTATGAGATGACCAGGCCCTCCGTAATATTTTTCAATAATCGAATCGAGTTTTTCCAGCTCTTCTGGTGGTATGACTTCTACTATTGATTGGACTTTTTGTTTTAGAAGGGCATCTCGTTCTTCCACTTTATTTTCGCTCCATCAACCTGATCAATCTGTCTCAAGCAACTTCCCGGAGACCACACACAAGGTTTTCTCTGATAAAACTAACAACTTCTGGGCTGTTAAGAGGGATTTCTTCGAGTTCAGCACGGATCTCCCGTGTATCTAGGACGTATTCCTTCCCGTCTTTCCTGTGTGCGTAAACAAAATCGACTCCTGGATTACCTTCTATCAAGGTCAGCATGGTCGCGGCCATGTTGCCTAATGGTCTTCGATCTATATGGCTGTGGGTCATAAAAACTGTCACTTTCGTTCCGTGTCCAGAAGTTGAATCTACTGTTAAATCACCGCCCGCTTCCTGCGCGGACTGTTGGAACAGAGACAGACCCAATCCTACCTTGCGTGTGGTCCTAGTGGTGACGAATGGATCCAGGACTCTTGTTAGGAACTCTTTAGTCATACCACGACCGTTGTCTATTATGGCTACCCGGAGTTCGTCTGCGTTCAGGTCCTCTTCGATGCTGATCTCAATCAAATCGGCTCCTGCAATTATTCCGTTTTCAGCCACATCGAGAATATGGAGTGACAGATCCTCCATGGCCTCTGCACAATCTGTTAAGTCCTACAGCAAAGCCTGGGACCGCAGGTTAAAAAAAATGAACGTCAAACTCCTCGCCATCGTCACAGCGTCTTGCCCTTGAGGACTTCCCTTCCATCAACTCCAGCAAGGGCTTTACCTAATTCTTCAAAGGTGGGTTCAGCCATTCTTGCCAAGGTGACCGCAGAACCAATATCATCGAGGAAGTGAGCGTCAGACCCAGTGATTAAAGAATAATCTCGGCATTGAGGGTATCTCGATCGGGCCGCATCAAAGTCAGATTGCCTCGAAACCTCGAGCGCATCCAGTCCTAGGCCGGGTGGAATGAATCCAAGCTGACTGAAAATACCGAATCCCTGCCTGTCTATATGCGATGCTACGGCATATCCCTCAAATTCATGAATCATGCGAACCACTTTCTCCACCTGCAATGTTGTAGCTCCGATGAGTAGTCGCTGGTCCAGATCTTCAACCTGATCATGCTCGTCAACCACAACTTGGTAACCAAAGACATCTTCGTCATTCATGCCGAGGAGTCGTGCATATATTTCCTCCTGGACCTTCTCAGCGGCCACATCAGATGGAAAGAGGCCTAGAATATGCACTTCCTCGGCCGATGTCACTTCAATCCCAGGGATGACAACCAGTCGGGTTCCTTCCGCTGAACGCCTTGTAGCGGAGGTGTTCCTGGCGGAGTTGTGATCACACACTGCGATCATGTCCAAGCCCCTGTCCAGGGCGGCTCGAACTATGGCCCTGGGGGTCATCTCCGCCAACTCGGTACAGGGAGACAAAACCGTGTGTATGTGAAGGTCAAGCCTGAAAACTTTAAGATCGACCTGGGAACCCCTATTGTACTTAACTTTGCCCAACACAGCTTGACCACGTTGGGTTCACATCGCTAACTGTTTCATTACGAAAGCGGAATGTGTCTCCGCCATGAACATTCGATTGAAAGCTCCGGCAACTCCATCTTCATGCTTGCCTTCGGATTCCCATCTCGTAGAGTTTTCCGGCCAGTTCATAGCTTCTCATAGAGCTGACCATGATTGGAACGCCTTGATCTTGGGCTTTCTTAAGAGTTTCCGGATCAGGCTCCCTGCCTCCTACGATGATTATTCCTGCTAAATTATTGAGAAATGCTACTGCCACTATGTTCTGATGCACCTGCAAGGTCAACCACAGATCCCCATCCTTAGCTCCAGCGATCACGTCGCTCAGAAGGTCACTCACGTACGCCCCCTCTACTATACGATCTAGAGCGTCGCTGCATGTCCTCGTATCGAGATTCAATTCCGACACAATGTCCCCAAGCTTCATGAGCGATCCTTATGCTCCTGTTATCTGTCAACCTCAGCCAAAACGATGTCAATGCTGGAAAGGATTGCTATCAGGTCTGAAAAGAAGCATCCGTTGCTGATCAGGGCCAGTGACTGTAGGTTTATGAATGCAGGGGCTCGCCATTTCAAACGATACGGATTGGGACCGCCGTCGCTGATAATGTAGCACCCCATTTCGCCACGAGGAGATTCAATACACTGATAGTACTCTCCCACTGGAGGTTTAAGTCCTTCCACCACCAGCATAAAGTGATGGATGAGTGATTCCATTTTTGTATAGATTTCGGCTTGGGGTGGGAAGATGACGCCGGCTTTCTGAGCCCGGATAGGACCTTCAGGCAACTTATTCACTGCTTGCTTGAGGATGCGGTTGCTCTGTCTCATCTCCTCTATACGGATCAGATAACGCGAATAGACGTCGCATCCCGTCTCAACTGGCACATCGAACTGATAGTTCTCGTAACCGCAGTATGGTTGGGTTTTCCTGATGTCCCACGCCAACCCGGATCCTCGGATCATGGGCCCGCTGGCTCCCATGGCAATGGCATCTTGGAGACTCAGCAGTCCTATACCCTTTGTACGGTCTATATAGATGGCATTTTTCGTAAGCAACGTTTCGTACTCATCAACCCGGCTATCGAAATGTTCGGTAAATGATCGGGTCCTTTCTACGAAACCTTCCTCCAGATCCTTAATCAGCCCACCGATCCTCAGATAATTCGGCATCAACCTCCCGCCGGCTGTAAGTTCGAAGAGGTTCATAAGCTCTTCCCGCTCCCGAAGTGTGTAAAAAAGAGGAGTCATTGCTCCTACATCGTGAGCGTGAGTACCGAGCCAAAATAAGTGACTGAAAATTCGAGACAGTTCGGCGATAATGACACGAATGACCTGAGCACGTTCCGGGGCCTCCACATCCAGCATCTTTTCGACGCACAGACAGTAAACCAGTGAATTGCTGGAAGCCCCCATATAATCACAGCGTTCAGCAAGGGGAATCACCTTGTGATAGTTCTTGTTTTCGCAGGTTTTTTCATAACCTCTATGCAAGTATCCCAGATGTGGAACCACGTTGACTACGATCTCTCCGTCGAGTTCCACGACTGCTCGGAAAACCCCGTGTGTACTAGGGTGATGGGGGCCAAGGTTTAGTTCTAGTTTTTCGGAACGGGTTTCTGCAATGAGGCTCGCTTGTTCGGGCATGAGCTATTTTCCTTGAAATCCAGCCTAGGAAGGCAGGTCCGGGGTGTCTTCACCCGTACCTTGCAACGGAAAGTCCTTTCTTAAAGGATGAATGGACCAGTTCTCCGGGAGCAGGAGTTTGCGTGGATCAGGATGATTGTTGAAGGTGATCCCGAACATTTCTGCTGTCTCCCTCTCGTGCCAGTCCGCCGTCGGCCAGATGCCGGTAACCGAATCCACTTCCGGCAAGCCGTTCTCCGGCTCATTAAGAAGTGTCTTCACGCGAAACCGATGATTGTGTTTCAGAGAATACAGTTGATACACTACCTCGAATCTCGGTGCCTTGGGATACCTGTCCACCCCCGCTACAAAAGACAAGAAGTCAAAGGCCAAGTCAGAATCTTCTTTCAGGAATAGGCAAACCTCGAGAATTTTTTCAGCACTCACGGTGACACTGATTTGTTCCCCGAACAAGACGGCCGACTGAATTACCTCTTGTGGAAAGTTCGAGGATAACTTGTCTCTAATAAGTTCCTGGTTCATCGTCCAGCCACCTTAATTTCAGTAACTCTCGGGTTTCGTATGGACTGCTCCTTCATAACCTTGGCGTGAAGCTGGAGTATTCCGTCGAGGAGTGCTTCCGGTCTAGGTGGACACCCCGGGATGTAAACGTCTACCGGGAGGTGCCTATCTATCCCCTGAACAACTGCATAGTTCTTGTAGATGCCTCCTGTGCATGCGCACGCGCCCATGGCGATAACCCAACGAGGCTCTGCCATCTGCTCGTAAATCCTCAAGACTGCAGGAAGCATTTTCTTTGAGGCCGTGCCCGATACTATCATCAAGTCTGCATGACGAGGAGAAGGCCGTGCAACCTCCATTCCGAATCGGGAGAGGTCGTACCTGCTCACAAAAGTCGCTATCATTTCGAGAGCGCAACAGGCGAGGCCAAATCCCAGCGGCCACATTGACGACTTGCGCGACCAGTTCACGAACCACTCGAGATTAGTGACATGCACCGTATCGTTTAAGTGTCTCTCTATTCCCATTCAAGTGCACCCTTTTTCCATACGTAAACCAATCCGACAAGCAGCACCAGCACAAACACGAGCATCTCAACGAAGCCGAAAAACCTCAGTTTATCGAAGATTTTTGCCCACGGAAAGAGAAAGATAAGTTCGATATCAAAAATAATAAAGAGCATCCCCATGATAAAGAATCTAACCGAAAAGCGCCGCCGCGCTCCCCCGATTGGATCCATCCCGCATTCATAGGGCATAAGCTTCACCGGAGTTGGGTTCCTCCGGGACAAGAGCGTCGATAAGATTATGATGGCGAGACCGATAAACACTGAAACTAAAAGAATTACCAGCACTGGGAGGTAACTGTTAATCATCCCTCTTCTCCACCTGAAACCTTCGGTGCCTCGAAAGGGAGGCGTAAGATCATCGCTTCAGTTATTCAGTTTGTACGCTTAGTAGGTAGCTCTGGGAAAAACGAAAAATGGACCCATGAAACATCAATAAACATTAGTTCACTCAGCCTTGTCAAGATTTTTTTAGATCTTGGTGCCCACTCGGCGGGCCTCGTCCCCAAAACTAAAAGCTATTTCGAGTCGCGTGCCTCCACCAGGCTCTGAGAGCATCGTCATCAAATCAGAACACCTTTTGATGTTCGCAAGGCCCATTCCTGCTCCAAAGCCCATGTCCCGTATCCATTGAGGCGCAGTGGAATAACCCGGCTGGAGCACTAGTTGGAGATTTTCAATCCCTGGCCCGTGATCCACCGCCGAAAGCTTCAGTCGGTCCCGGCGAATATCTACTATTATTTCTCCTCCTACGTCTGTATGGATCACTAGGTTCATCTCCGCCTCGTAGACGGCTACTGAAACTCTTCGCACTATCGGAGGGGGCACCCCTAATCGCAGAAGAGATTTCTTGATCATACTGGAAGCTTTGCCGGCATTGTCGAAATCTTTTTCGCCAACAACGAACCGCAGAATGAGGCTCGTATCGTCGGACGCGATATCCTGGAAAATGTGACTAGCCCGGTATGTCTGAAGTCTCTCGGCTTCCTTTTTTTGAAAGCTGACTTCCATCTCTCGCAGCAACGCTATCATTATGGTGCTGGTAGTGACGATCCCGACTAGCCGCCCGTCATGATCTACTACAGGTAGTCTAGCGTAGCCCTGCCTTCCAAGGTTTTGCACAGCTTCCATGACAGAAGCGTCCCTGAGAACGGTCTTGACCTGTGTGGTCATATTATCGGTCAAGGGAGTGTGGAGAAGACCCTGTTCCATTACTCTGATAACATCACTCATAGTGACGATACCGGTAATCTTGTCGCCTTCCACCACCGGAGCACCGGAAATGCGCTTTAGCTCCATAACCTCCTTGGCCTCGGCCATGGACATGGTAGGAGTCAGTACCACCACGTTGGTCGCCATCACGGTCTCGACCTTGGTTGTGTAGACCAATTCCTGGAACTTAGTGATTTCTTGCGTGGTCATATCGGCACTATTAGCACAACCGGCCTTGAAAAACCTCTGAATCAGGCCATTATCTGAGTTGTTGAGAGCAAATTATCAATTGTGCAGTGTTTCACCATGAATCGTTTTCGATCTTAACTCGTCCCAGTCCTGGAAGTCCGGCTGTGTAGAGACGACCGCAAGCCTCATACATAGTATAAGTCGTACTTATAAGGGTCATTCCAGAATCTTTAGCCAGTTCAAGGGTTTCCCTTGGAGGGGTCTTGTCCCTGACGAAAACGATAACGTTTATCCCGGCCATCTCCGCAGTTCTCACCACTTGCGGGTTTGTCAGTCCGGTCATCAGTACCATCCCTTCAGTGCCGAAGGCGAGCACATCGCTCATAAGGTCTGCTGCGCCTCCCCTTGGGAGGTCTTCTTCCCAATCATGATTTTCTAGGAGGATGTGTCCGCCCAGTATCTCGATTACTTCCCGGATTTTCATAGATTCTCCAGATCCGGCCCTGATAAACGCAACTGCCCATTTCACCACTACCTGCCGGTCTTGTCAATAAGCAATTCCGGATAAAATAGAAGTATTGATAATGATTTCTAACAGGTTGGAAACTACTATCCGACTTTATTAAACATCGCAAACGGACAATTAAGTTTGTATCTGCTACACTACTTGGCATCCGTATGTCAATTGGACTAAGATCCTTTCAAGCATCAACATTTGATGGTTGCCGATTTTTTTGAGAGGAGTCGTCACTTGACTTGGAATTCATGTCGTTCTCTGATCGTAGCCATTAGAAGGCACTTGGGCCTTTTGTCCGTCATCGTTACTTTAGCTCTTTTTGCGGCTCAGGCGTCCGCAAAAACATATCATGTGGACGTGTCACGTGGAAACGACGGTTATCCCGGGACTGAGTCAGAGCCTTTCAGAACAATTAAGCGGGCATCTATAATGCTTGAGCCGGGCGACAAAGCCATAATCCATGAGGGTATTTACCACGAACAGATCCTGGGCGGTAGGTCGGGGTTAGAGGGCGCTCCAATAATATACGAGGGGGTTGATCAGGAAAAGGTCATCCTCCGAGGCAGTGTGAAGGTAAATGATTGGCGCAAGGTCGGAATGACCTGGGTGACGGGGCGTGTCAAACCGATCACACAGATCAACGCGTTCGTCATGGTAGATGAAAAACGCAGGTTAAAGAGAGTTTCCTCCCCCGTTGCAATGCCCGATGGGAGCTTTTATCTAAGCCCGGAAGGGTTTTACAGCATTAGATTGTGGGGCAACGCGAATCCTAATACTGATCACTTGGTGGAAGCTTACGAATATGACATTGCTTTTAACAATGGCAATCGGTGGGGTGGAACTGCAAAAAAATGGATTGTATTGCGAAACATGACGTTGGAGAAATATGGAACGTACGGAATATCTTCAGCTCCAAGTCCACCATCGGTCAGTTCACATTGGGAACTCGATCACCTAACTTTTCAGTACAATTTTGACGGTGTCTTTTGTTGCCTCGACGACTGGTATGTTCACGACTGCAAATTCATAAGAAACGTAGCGCACGGGTGTCAGATCGACGGTGCTCGAGTGAAATTCGTGAACAATATATGCAAAGAAAATGAATGGTTTGGTCCATCGACTTACGGTGGTGCAGGTGTATTGATCGGACCTAACGAATCCGCTTATTCGTGCGTGGTACAAAACAATACATTCGAGAACAACGGTGCTCCGGACGGTTACGGATGTGCCGTGTATCTCGAAGGCAAAACTCACAACAATCTCATCGAGAATAATCTTATCATCGGCGAAGCCCATGCGGGTATAGGTTTCTATGGAGGGTCCTACAACACGGTGATTAATAACGTCCTGGTGGACATCTCCCCGAAGAATTCTTGGAACCTGACTGCGGCATTTGTGGTTCACCACAGCCTCCAAGATGAACCGACACAATCAGTGGGGAATATCGTCGCACATAACACCATTTGGGGCTGTCCATTTCCGATAGCTGTTTCGGAGCCTACCAAGACGGTTGAAGTAGGAGAAATGAACCTGTTTGTGAACAATTTTTTTGCCCGTTGCCGCTCAACATCGGCCTCCCCTAATTTGAAAGGTACGGTATTGGAGAGGAACGGATGGTACATGTGCCCAGAGGATGAAGGCTCAAAAGATGTTGTAGTCGGTAATTGGGTGAAGAACCTGGCAAACAGACAGAAGGCAGACGGATTAATACGTTTAGACAGTTCTCCTCGAATTGTAACAGACCCACGACTTCGTAATCCTTCAGCCGGTGATTTTCACCTCAAGCCTGATTCACCACTCGTAGATGCCGGTGTCCTGCTCGATAAGGTGAAAATTGACAAAGACGGAAATTCCCGCCCCAGAGGTCTTTTTCCTGATATCGGGGCATACGAATACTCCGACGCGTTGGACAAGGCACGGCATTGACGTCACCTCAGAAATAGTTACGGCAACTGGTGTTGAATACGAAATGGTATTGCCTGGCCCCACTTGACAAGGTGCCGTGAGGTGCCCAAATGTATGAATTAACAGTCCGGAGAAGTGAAATATCAGCCTCTCCAATGAAAAACATCATGGGCACCACTTCTCAGGAGGTGAAGGTGACTGAACAAACTTGGGAAAAGGTTAATATTCAGATAGCTAATGAGCCGGGTCAAAATGGAAAGGACGAAGTATATGCAATCCAGGAGCATCAATCGTCCGCACCAATGGCGATCCCGGATGAACAGCCGTCAGACGCTAAGGTGATGAGTGGAGAATCCCCTCTTGACCCTCTCAAAGAAGCACAAGAACTTGCCGCTCAAAACCGAGACCGCTGGTTGCGCGCAGTAGCAGAACTTGAGAATTACAAGAAAAGAACTCTACAGGAAAAAAGCAAGTTATTGAAATACCGCAATGAAGAACTTCTCCGAGACTTGCTTCCTGTCGTGGACAATCTCCATCGGGCACTTAGTCACTCTAAAGAAACAGGTAGATCTGACGGTCTACTTGACGGACTGAGAATGATTGCGGACATGTTTAGGGATATATTAATAAAATGTGGCGTAAAGGAGATAGAGGCACTCGGAAGGCCTTTTGATCCTCAATTCCACGAGGCCCTTGCAAGGGTTTCCTCGCCCGGCAGCGAGCCCAATCTAGTGATCGAGGAAATGGAAAAGGGTTACATGTATCACGATCGTCTCTTGAGGCCGGCCAAGGTTGTTGTTTCTGCATAGCCTTCTATCGGAGAGACGGACTACAAATAAGGAAATATATTATAACGCTTAGCTAAGCGCAGGAGGAAAAGATGGCAGGCAAAGTTATCGGAATCGATTTAGGAACTACCAACTCTTGTGTTGCGGTCATGGAAGGCGGCGACCCCGTAGTGATCCCTAATTCTGAGGGGGGTCGAACGACACCATCCATGGTGGCATTTACAGATTCAGGTGAGCGACTCGTGGGTCAGGTTGCCAAGAGACAGGCTATTACAAATCCTGAGAACACCCTGTTCGCAATCAAGAGATTGATCGGCAGGAAATACAACTCTCCAGAAGTCCAGAGCGACGTTAAAGTCATAGCTTACAAGATCGTGTCCGGCAAGAACGGAGACGCCGCTGTTAGTGTAAGAGGGCAAGAATATAGTCCAGCGGAAATATCGGCGATGATCCTTCAGAAAATGAAACAGACCGCGGTAGATTATCTGGGGGAAGAGGTGACTGACGCAGTGGTCACCGTCCCTGCGTATTTCAATGACTCTCAAAGACAGGCCACTAAGGATGCAGGAAGAATTTCCGGCTTGAATGTGTTGCGGATCATTAACGAACCTACGGCCGCCTCCTTGGCTTATGGTCTGGATAAAAAGAAAGAGGAGAAGGTAGCCGTATTCGATCTTGGCGGGGGGACCTTCGACATTTCCATCCTGGAAATCGGCGATGGAGTGTTTGAAGTCAAGTCCACCCATGGGGATACCCATCTGGGAGGTGAGGATTTCGATCAGCGGCTGATGGGATATTTGGCAGATGAGTTCAAGAAAGATCAGGGCATAGACCTTCGCAAAGACAAGATGGCTCTGCAGCGATTGAAGGAAGCAGCCGAAAAGGCCAAAATTGAACTCAGTTCCTCAATGGAAACGGATATTAACCTTCCGTTTATTACTGCCGATGCCTCAGGCCCAAAGCATATGACGATGAAACTCACCCGCTCCAAACTGGAGACATTGGTAGATGACCTGATCGAAAAGACAGTCGGTCCGTGCCGCACAGCAATGAAAGACGCCGGAATGTCAGCTGCGCAAATAGATGAAGTCATTCTCGTCGGTGGTATGACCCGTATGCCTGCTGTTCAGGCCAAGGTGAAGGAAATCTTCGGCAAGGAACCTCACAAAGGTGTCAATCCCGACGAAGTGGTCGCAATTGGCGCCGCCATCCAGGGGGCAGTCCTCAAGGGTGACGTAAAGGACGTTCTTCTCCTGGATGTTACCCCTCTGTCATTGGGTATCGAAACCCTCGGTAGCGTTTTTACCAAACTCATAGAAAAGAATACGACTATCCCGACCAGAAAAAGCCAGACATTTTCGACAGCTACCGACAACCAACCTTCCGTGTCCATTCACGTCCTCCAGGGCGAGCGTTCAATGGCGCAGGATAACAAGACTCTTGGTCGGTTCGAACTCGTAGGTATTCCGCCTGCACCGAGAGGAGTCCCTCAGGTCGAGGTAACCTTCGATATCGATGCAAACGGCATCGTACATGTTTCGGCCAAAGATTTGGGCACCGGCAAGGAACAGTCCATTAAAATCACTGCTTCAAGCGGGCTGACAGAAGCAGAGATTCAGAAAATGGTCCAAGATGCTGAAGCTCATGCGGAGGATGATAAGAAAAAGCGCGAACTAATCGACGCACGAAACCAGGCTGATTCCATGGTTTACATGACTGAAAAATCCCTCAAGGAGCACGGCGACAAAGTGGATGCCTCGATCAGGAGTTCTATCGAAACAGCTCTAACAAGAACTAAAACAGCAATGGAGGGATCGGACGCGCAGGAGATCAAGAACGCTCTCGAAGAACTCCAGCAAGCTTCCCATAAACTTGCTGAGTCAATGTACCAGCAGGCTTCATCGGCAGGAGGGCCTGATGGAGGAACCGCTGATGCGGGTCATGGTGGTGCAGGGCATGGAGGAACTCACCATTCTGCTCGCCCCGAAGACGACGTGGTAGACGCGGACTTTGAAGAAGTTAAAGACTCGAGTAAGAAATAGGACGAATTGAAACCCGTCGAGGATTAGTACACTTCAAGATTGAGAGATTATCGAGGGGGACACTTTTCGCGAAAAGAGTTGTCCCCCAAGCCATTTTTGCTAGTGGAAAAGGTCCATTCTTTGTCTTTACTGATTCAGTCGAGAATTGAGTGCTCCACATCATGAAGTTTGGAATAGCGGCCTTGTCAATCCTAGTTATGTCGTTTCCTACCTTGGGAACAACCGCAAGCGTGAAAGCGGATAACGGAAGCCTAATGACTGAAGCGACAATTATTCTCCAAGGGATTATCGAAGGCATCGCCCAAGGTGATTATGCGAAATATACCCGTAATTTCTCGGAACTCATGAAGGCCTCTCAGAATAGGGAAGATTTCCTAACCTTACAGAAGAGGCTACAGAAAACTTTGGGAAGGTTACAATCCATGGAGTACTTTGGGTTGTACGTGCAGCGAGGCAACACGATAACCCTGTTTAAAGCCCGGTTCAGCAGGGAAAAGGACGACGTGTTGATCAAACTTGTGTTGGAAGGAGTGGAACAGGAACTGCGGGTAACGGGGCTTTGGTTCGATTCACCGTCACTGGACAAATAGATCACATCCCCTTAAAATAACTCCTTCAGTAATCGTCTCAATTCGTGCCCGGAGGTCTCTGGATGGCTGAAATAAGACCCTTTAGAATGGTTCATTACGCTCGGGAATTCGAGGGAGAACTTGATCGCTTAATTACTCCGCCGTATGACGTTATCTCTCCGGAGGAACAGGAATATTTCTATCAGACCCACCCCCTCAACATCATACGATTAGTCCTGGGAAAACAGTATCATGACGACTCTAACGGAAACAACCGGTATACGAGGGCTGCGTCTATATTGGGGCAATGGCTTGAACGAGGTGTTCTGGTCCGAGAAGAGACACCGGGATTTATGATCTACCAAATGGAATTTGAGAGGGCCGAGGGAGGCCGTGCTATTATAGATGGTATTGTAGCGCTCGTTAAGGTGGCCGATTATGGTCAGGGCAAAGTACTCCCACACGAGAAGACTTACAAAGGCCCCAAGGAGGACCAGCTTAAATTGATCTTGGCATGCCGCGCTAATCTTACCCCGATCCACGCTCTTTTCGATGATGACAAGAATCAAGTTACGGATTTGTATAGCAGCTTATTGCATAGACGCCCGATCCATGAAACCCTTGATTCAGATGGTACAGTCCACAGGGTCTGGATTCTTGAAGACAAGAAAACCGTTTCAAGGGTTGCCGGTCTGATCAAGGACAAGAGTATTTTTATTGCTGACGGCCACCACAGGTATGAGACTTCGCGTGCGTACAAAGACGAGATCACGGCGGCTGGACTATCATTTCCGGATCAAGGCCATGAATACGTCATGATGTATCTTACTGCCATGAACCACCCGGGACTGACAATTCTCCCCGCCCACCGCATGGTAAAGGGACGTAAGGACTTTGACCTCAATATAACGCTGAGGGCCCTCGAACCCTATTTCCATATTGAACAGTTATGTTTCTCAAATGGTGACCCGGGTGAATCAGCCCAAATAATGATGGATCGGCTGCGTTCATACTCGGAGGTAGGCGGAAAATTCGGAATGGTAGCTCAGGGGGACAACTGTCTACGGTTGCTGAGGCTCAAAGATTTTCAGGCTGTGGACACCCTCATGGATCCTGATATACCTTCGACTTTACGTGAGCTTGACGTCACGATCCTTCGAGAGGTGATTTTGGGTCACGGACTAGGGATCCAAAAAAATGATTCCGAAGGAAGCATAGAATACACTCCCCTTGTTTCCGAGGCAATGAATAAGGCATTGAAGGGCGAAGTGCAAGTGAGTTTCATTCTTAATCCAACCCGCGTGGACCAGATGCGTGCTGCTGCAGAGCTGGGACATAAGTTGCCTCACAAATCTACCTATTTCTATCCGAAACTTTCTTCGGGGCTTGTGTTGAATGTGTTTGGATAAGTGGAAACAAACCAGACAGGCGAGTCAATCAACGGCCTTTTCCGGAACAAAGTCCGGGTAATTCAGGCGTTACGAGGATATCGAGTCAGCGAGGACGCGATCATCCTTACGTGGTTCACTCGCCCGAAACCTTGTGAATGCATTTTGGATGCAGGCACCGGCTGCGGGGTGATAGCCTTTGGCCTTGCAGTCAGGGAACCTTCCGTAAGCGTTATAGGGCTTGAGATCCAAAAAGACCTTGCTGGCCGAGCCTGCAGAGGGGTCAAGCTGAATAAACTTGAGTCCCGCGTGGTCATTATACGGGGAGACCTTAGAAATGCTGATCGCTTTTTTCGTCACGGCTCCTTTGATGCGGTAGTTTCCAATCCTCCGTATAATGAGCCCGGCCGCGGACGCATCAATCTTCATCATGAGAAAGCCCTTTCAAGGCATCAGCTCATGATGCCTCTAGGCGACCTGTTTCTCATAGCGGAAAGGATTCTCAGACCGCTCGGCAGACTCTCATTGATTTATCCGGCTGCCGGCGTGGATCGTATTTACAAAGCCTTGAAAGAAACTGGATTTAAGCTGTCACGTATGCTATGGATTCACCCGTACGAAGGAGCTGAGCCAGGCCATGTATGTATCGAGTCACGATTGGATGAAAGCGTTCAGGAACTGATCGAGGACCACCTCTACCTTTATCATGGCCGCCATGAACGGACTCAAGAGGCTGAAGCAATACTGGGTGGAGACGAAATTTCGACCCGGTGAAAAGGGTTTTCTCAGTTCATTCATTCATCCTTGAACCACTCATTTGAATTGAGGTAAAATTGGAAGAGTTCAGAAGAATCAAGCGTCTACCTCCCTACGTTTTCCAGATTGTCAACGAACTGAAAATGAAACTGAGGCGGGCAGGAGAAGACATTATAGACCTTGGCATGGGTAACCCCGACATTCCGACACCCCAGCACATAGTAAACAAGGTTGTCGAGGCTGTTCAAAACTCAAGGAATCACAGGTACAGCGCATCAATGGGGATACCCAAACTTCGAGGTGCCTTTGCCGATTGGTGGAAAAGGCGCTACGACGTGGAGTTGGATCCCGACACCGAGATTGTGGCTACCATGGGCGCTAAAGATGCTTTGGCCCATCTGGTATTGGCCACCATAACTCCTGGCGACGTAGTTTTTGCTCCCTCTCCTACGTATCCTATCCATCCCTATTCAGTTGTTATCGCAGGAGGCGATCTCAGGCACGTACCGATTAGGGCAGACCAAGATTTTTTTGAAGACCTTAAAACGGCTGCAAGGTTGACGTGGCCGCTTCCCAAGATGTTGATAATATCTTTCCCCCACAATCCTACCACAATGGTGGTTGATGAAGATTTCTTTAAAAAAATAGTGGATTTCGCCCACGAGTATAAGATCATGGTGGTCCACGATTTTGCCTATACTGATCTGACCTTTGACGGGTATCGTGCTCCCAGTTTTCTCGCTGTTCCTGGAGCCAAGGAAGTCGGCGTAGAGATCCTGTCACTATCCAAGAGCTATTCCATGGCAGGTTGGCGGGTAGGATGCGCTGCCGGAAATGCTCAAATGGTTGAGGCCTTAAGAAGACTGAAAAGCTACATTGACTATGGAATCTTTCAGCCGATACAAATTGCAGCCATTATTGCCTTGAACGAAGACCAGAACTGTGTCGAAGAGATAGTCGCCGAATATAAGGACCGTCGAGATGCTCTCTGTGCAGGTCTCAACGATTGTGGATGGCCGGTGGTTCCTCCTCGAGGGACTATGTTCGTGTGGGCGCAAATACCCGAACAGTTCAAGGGACTGGGTTCGCTGGAATTCTCAAAGATCATGACTGAACAAGCCAAGGTTGCAGTAAGCCCTGGAATAGGCTTTGGTCCTTTTGGCGACGAGCATGTCAGGTTTGCCCTTGTAGAAAACAGAATGCGAATCAATCAGGCAATTCGGGGTATACGGACACTGATGTCGAAAAGTGATGCCGAATCAGGGGATGCCATTTCGGCTGTCAGTTCGGTGGCGGTCTGATTTACGGAAGCTTGGGGACTTTTTATGAAAGAAATTTCCATCGGGCTTATCGGTTTCGGTACCGTCGGGTCCGGAGTGGTAAAAATTCTTCATGAGAGCAGGGAAATTATTGAGGCTCGAGTCGGATTTCCTTTGAAGCTTAAACGCATCGCTGATTTGGACATAGAATCCGACCGGGGAGTCAAGGTTACCCAGTCGTTGCTGACTACAGATGCCGGGGAAATCCTTCATGATCCTAATATTGCTATTGTTGTCGAATTGATAGGGGGGTACGAACCTGCCCGAACATTCATCCTCGAAGCATTCCATCAGGGTAAACAGGTAGTAACAGCAAACAAAGCTCTCTTGGCAGAGCACGGACCGGAAATTTTTAGGGCAGCGCACGATTGCGGAGTTGATATAGCCTTTGAGGCAGCTGTGGGTGGAGGTATTCCCATACTGAGGGTCCTAAGGGAAGGCCTTGTTGCCAATAGATTTGAGAAGGTAATGGCCATTCTTAACGGCACGTGCAATTTTATTCTCACGGCCATGCATGAAAATCCAGGCATTTCCTTTGACGAGATTCTGCTGCAGGCCCAGGAGTTAGGATACGCTGAGGCGGATTCGAGTCTGGACATTCAAGGGACAGACTCTGTCCATAAACTGGTTCTTGTCTTAGGACTGACTCATGGTATCCGTGTTCCACCCAAGAATATCTATGTTGAAGGGATCCGGGAAATAAATGCCTTTGATGTTCAGATGGCAAAGGAATTTTCTTACAAAATCAAGCTGCTGGCAGTCATTATTAGTCACGGGCAACAGGTTGAGGCCCGCGTCCATCCAACCTTGGTACCCGAACACCACCCTCTTGCGAATGTGGACGGGGTTTTCAACGGGATTTATCTTCGGGGAGATATGGTTGGTGAGCAACTCTTTTACGGTCGCGGTGCCGGCATGGAACCCACGGCCTCGGCTGTTGTCGGGGACATAATTGAAACCGCGAGGAACGTGATCAGGGGTGGAGTCGGTCAAGTGCCTCCATTAGGTTATCCGGGAGATTGGGGCTCGCCCGGAGTGGTCATGGACATGAAAGACGTCGTCACCAATTACTACCTGCGGGTCCAAGCGAGAGACAGCCCCGGGGTTTTGTCCAGGATTGCAGGTATCATGGCGGATCATAGCATCAGCATTCATTCCGTGGTTCAGAAAAAACGCAGGAGTTCCGGAACCGTGCCCGTCGTCTTCCTCACGCATCTAGCCAGGGAAGCCGATATACAGGCAGCATGCAGAAAAATCGGCCGTCTTGATGTAACCGAAGGCTTACCTATCATTGTGAGGATCGAGGATGAAACTCTTGCATGAACAGACGACATCCAGGTCAGAAAAGGCTGATGGAGTTACAGAAGGGCTTCTTCGACCTATGGAACATGCCCTCGGATGTTTGTCTGGGTGGCTTGATTACTCATCTTTGATTGGTTTTTTCCTTCCGGCTGCGTAGTTCGAAAACTAAATCTCGACCGGAGTAGAGAAATGTGGAAGGGTATAATCAGGCAATATCCTGAATTCTATCATTTTAATAACGACAAAGACATAATCACCATCCTCGAAGGTAACACTCCTCTGATTCCTGCGCCTAAGCTTGCTGCTAGAATCCATCCTGACATTTCGATTTTTTTTAAGTTCGAGGGCCTAAACCCCACTGCGTCCTTTAAGGACAGGGGAATGACTATGGCGGTATCCCGGGCGGTGGAAGCAGGTTCCACCGCTGTAATCTGCGCCTCGACCGGCAATACTTCGGCGTCGGCAGCGGCCTATGCGGCTAGAGCTGGAATTAGGGCTTTCGTGGTTATCCCTGAGGGAAAAATTGCGCTCGGTAAACTTGCCCAGGCAATGATCCACGGAGCGACCGTGGTAAAAATACTCGGCAATTTTGATGAAGCATTGAAGGTCGTGCGCAAGGTATCGGAAGAGTATCCAATAACCTTGGTAAACTCCATCAATCCTCACCGAATAGATGGTCAAAAATCCGCAGCATATGAGGTCTGCGACGTCCTGGGCAGGGCTCCGGATTACCATTTCCTGCCTGTAGGAAATGCCGGCAATATCACTGCGTATTGGGCGGGATACAGGACCTACCAAGATGTTGGAAAAATTCAGTCCCTCCCAAAAATGATGGGTTTTCAGGCAGAAGGAGCTGCACCCATTGTTCGAGGCTACCCCATAGAAAAGCCGGAAACGTTGGCCACTGCCATTCGGATAGGCAATCCCGCGTCGTGGAAGGCTGCTGAGGCGGCTCGTGACGAATCAGGGGGAATAATAGATATGGTCAGCGAGGAAGAAATTGTTTCGGCCTACAAAATGGCTGCATCGACGGAAGGTATTTTCTGCGAACCGGCCTCTGCAGCTTCCATAGCCGGCCTTGTCAAAAAAAGTAAGGAAGGGCTCTTCGGTGGTGGTGAATGTATAGTTTGCACCCTCACCGGACACGGCCTCAAAGACCCGGATAATGCCATTAAGGCGTCTCCTGACCCGGTAACCTGTGAACCGGAAATGAAGAAGGTGCTCAATGTCATCGGATTCTAAAACAAAATTCCTGATACTGGTACCGGACGGCATGGCTGATTCCCCCAGTCCGGATTTGGCAGGCGGCACCCCTCTTCAGGCCGCAAAAACGCCATGGATGGATAAGATGGCTTCATGTGGGTCTATTGGGCTCACTCATACCGTGCCGCCAGGAATGCAGCCGGGCAGCGATGTGGCTAATCTCTCGATTATGGGTTACTCCCCGTATGAAGTATACACGGGCAGGGCTCCTTTTGAGGCTGCCTCTATGGGCATTTGGCTAGGACCGAATGACCTGGCTTTTCGACTCAACCTGGTCACCTTGGAACGAAATTTCACGATGATGGCAGACCACAGCGCAGACCACATTTCCACTGCAGAAGCCCGCGAAATAACGGCATCTATAGCCCCAATGATTGAAGATTTAGGGTTGAACGTATTTCCAGGCGTCTCTTACAGGAACCTTTTGGTTTGGAAGAACGGTCCGGAAGGTTGTATCACTCATCCGCCTCACGATTTTCCAGGAGAACCAATTTCTCTATACTTCCCTTCGGGTCGAGGTGCGGACCTTCTTATGCGGATGATTGTCAATTCGTGGAAGATATTGGAAAATCACCCCGTTAATCAGCGCAGGAAAAATCGCTGTCAGGGCCCTGCAAATTCAGTCTGGCCGTGGGGACAGGGAAAGCCGCCTCGTTTAAAAACCTTGAAAGAAAGATTCGGAATTTCGGGTTCAGTAGTAGCCGCAGTGGACCTTGTTAGAGGGATCGGGGCGTACGCCGGACTTGACGCCATTGACGTGCCGGGCGCCACGGGCTACCTCGATACCAACTATGCCGGAAAGGTTCAGGCTGCACTGGAATCACTCAAGGAGAAGGATTTTGTTTTTCTTCACGTGGAGGCTCCCGACGAAGCAGCTCATTCCGGTCAGCGAGATCTAAAAATTAAGGCTATAGAGGACTTTGATGAAAAAATCTTAGCACCTCTCTTGGAGGGTCTTGAACCCTTTGCCAAGTGGAGAATTCTTCTCATGCCCGACCATCAGACACCGGTGACCACCAGGGTCCATACTACCGGCCCGGTCCCCTTCATCCTTTTGGATTCCGATCAGTGGGATACAAGGGCCATGGAACCGGTAAACGTTTTCTGTGAAGAGGTCGCCCAGTCATCCGGCAAGATGATTGACGAGGCGTCAACAATGATTGAATTGCTCCTCAATAAGGCGTAAATGGTCAAGTGTCAGAAAGAGGAGTCTTTCCGTAGTACTTTCAACATATTGCCCAGTCTACCGTCGTCTGGTCTTCTAAGAAAGAATTTAGTATGGGCTAGTTACTCTTTTGCTGGCAACTCTGGATCAGGTTCAGTTTTCCGGGTCGGGAGACTCTTAACTAGAAGTTGCTCAAGGCGCTCTCTGACCCTGATTATCTTCTTTACGTCAATGCCTGTGATGAAACCTAGAGATTCCACTGTCTGGACAGTTCGTTCGGTGGAGATATTACCCTCCGCATCTGGGATGAAAGGGCACCCCCCCAAGCCCCCTACCGATGTATCGAATCTGCGAACGCCCATTTCCAGAGCCGCTTTCAAATTGGCAAAACCCAGTCCGTGAGTATCGTGGAGGTGGATCCCTATGCGATCTATTCCGGTGATCCGCTCCACAGACTCGATCATTTTCATTATCCGTTGAGGTTGACCCATTCCTGTTGTGTCTGCGAGAACGATCTCGTCGGGATGGTTCTCTTCAAATCTTTCGATAATTCGCAAGACAGATTCAATACTGACCGGTCCTTCATAGAAGCAACCAAATGCGCACATCACTCCTGCCGTTACGCCTAGTCCATTTGCTACAGCGGTACCTATCATCCTCGTCACATCGGCCAAGGCTTTTTCGACCCTTGTTCCAGAATTCTTGACGCTGTGAGTATGGGATGCCGAGACGTACATTTCAATGTGAGGGATATTCTCGGATGTGGCCTGATCAAGGCCCTTCTCATTGAGAACTAATGCCGTATATCTGGTCTCAGGCCTCTTGTTGACCAGACGCCATACCAATTGTGTTCCCAACATCTGTGGAACTCTCCGAGGATTTACAAAGGATCCTATTTGGATTCGTGAGAGTCCCGCGTCAGCTAGAGCATCTATTAATTCTGCTCTGATTTCGGGTGAAAGTGAACGGGACTCGTTTTGCAAGCCGTCCCGAGGCCCGACCTCTTGGAGAAATACTTTTCCTTTTCTATGACCCATGTCAATTTTTCAGAGAACTCCCTTTTCTGTGATAATGAATCTGAACTGGCGAATTTAACTATCAAGGGGGTGATTTTCTACTCAGGGCGATCCATAGATTTTGACAGTATTCCTGCCTGCCCTCTTTGCGGCATACAATGAAACATCAGCGCAGCGGATGATGTCTTCGCCATTTGTTGCGTCGTCAGGAAATGATGCTATGCCGATGGACACGGTCATAGATCCAAACGGCATGCGATCTGCGCCATCAAACGATCCATTTCTTACTCCTTCCATAATTCGAGAGACCAGGTTCGGAGCTTCTTCCTTGGCGATTCCAGGAAAAATAATTGCGAATTCTTCTCCTCCGTATCTTGTCACTATGTCATAACCCCGGCATGAGGACTTAAGAATTTGTCCCATTTCAACGAGAATTTTGTCGCCTTTCTGATGTCCTTGCAAATCGTTATAAATTTTGAAGTAATCGATGTCTATCATAAAGAGGAGAACAGGAGTGCTGTGACGATTGGCTTTCACTATTTCCAGTTTGAGCGATTCATCAAAAAATCGGCGGTTATAAATCCCAGTCAGTGGGTCCTCATAAGACAATTGCCGGTATAAGTCACGCTCTCGAGCCCTCAATCTAAGTTCCCGATGTTCGATAGCCCTCCGCACTGACATCTGAATCTGGTCCAGCGTGAAAGGCTTTATGAGGTAGTCCAAGGCCCCTGCTTTCATGCATTCGACTGCATTCTCTATGGAGCCAAACCCGGTAATCACGATTACATCGGTGTCATTATTCTGGAGATTTAGGTTTTTTATCAGTGACAGGCCGTCTAAACTTGGCATCATCATGTCGGTTAAGATGAGGTCATAATTTTCCGCCTTATTTTTTTCGAGCGCTTCCTGTCCGTTCCCACACGAATCCACCTGGTACCCGGCACTATTTATGGATTCAACGACGATATCTCGGACCGAAACATCATCGTCTACCACTAATACCTTGGGCTTTTCTCCTTGTTCGAGTGAAGGATGGCCTGACAATTTATAATTCTCCGTCTTTCTCGTTTGGCTGCCTAGACTCCTCCCTCCCATCCGATGGCTCATCTCCAGGGACCATCGCTATCAGTCCAAAAAAGGCGGTGATCAAGTCCCCATTTCCCAAGACGAAAGATAGTGTTCCTGTTCCTCGGTAAGCGTGTCGATCCGAATTCCCATGGCATCAAGCTTGAGACGAGCAATTTGATTGTCAACTGCCTGGGGCAATTTGTGGACTTCACGGGAGAGTCCCTTGCCGTGTTTCACGAGGTATTCAGCCGCTAGAGCCTGATTGGCGAAGCTCATGTCCATAACTGACGAAGGATGCCCTTCCGCGGCTGCCAGATTTATCAGACGTCCCTCCCCGAGCAGTACGATGCGTCGTCCGTCAGGCATTGTAAATTCTTCCAGGAAGTCTCTCATGATTCTGCGTGACACTGCGCTCTTTTCCAGTGCTCCGATATCGATCTCAACGTTGAAATGGCCGGAATTGCATACGATGGCCCCATCCTTCATCCTATCGAAATGTTCTTTTCTGATAACACTTATGTCCCCGGTAACAGTACAGAAGAAATCGCCCAGCGGCGCAGCTTCTTCCATGGGCATAACATAATATCCGTCCATGGCCGCTTCCAGGGCCCGTAATGGATTCACCTCGGTGACAACTACCCTTGCGCCCATTCCTTTGGCCCTCATAGCAACACCGCGGCCGCACCAGCCGTAACCGCTCACCACAAACCAGCTCCCAGCAATGAGACGGTTGGTAGCTCTAAGAATACCATCTATCGTGCTCTGTCCAGTGCCGTACCGATTGTCAAACAAATGTTTCGTGCTCGAGTCATTTACCGCGATGACGGGAAAAAGTAGGACTCCTTTAGCTGCCATGCTCTTGAGCCTGATAACTCCTGTGGTAGTTTCCTCGGTTCCCCCCAGAATCTTTGCCACCAAATTTCGACGTTCCGAGTGAATGGTTCCGACCAGATCAGCGCCGTCATCCATGGTAATGGCGGGTTCCTTATCCAGGCAAGCGTTTATGTGCTTGTAATAGGTCTGTGTATCCTCCCCTTTAATGGAAAACACGTGAAATCCGTCCGACACGAGGGCAGCGGCCACATCGTCCTGGGTGGAGAGAGGATTGGAGGCGCACAAATACACCTCGGCACCACCATCAGCCAACGTATGTACAAGTGAAGCGGTTTCAGTAGTAACATGAAGACACGCTGCCAGAACTGTTCCGGCAAGGGGTTTTTCTGTACGGAACCGTTCACGTATCATCCTCAGTACCGGCATGCTCCTCTCGGCCCACTCTATTCTGAGCTTCCCTGTTTCCGCCAGGCCGAGATCCTTAATATCGTAGTTCATGTAAGCTCCTTGAGACTTTTCTGTGTGATAATGGCATCCCATTTGCTTCAGGGGCAATTCTGGAGCCAAGCGCCACGGAGGTACCCTGCGGTAGTCCGTCAAAGAATTGATTATCAAATTCCGGTCAGATTTCTCAGTTCCTCGGCCCTCGCTGTGCTCTCCCAGGTGAAGTCGGGATCTTCCCGTCCGAAGTGTCCATTGGCCGATGTCTTTTGGTAAATAGGTCTCAAAAGTTTTAAATAGTCTATTATTTCTGCAGGCTTGAAACTGAAAACCTGAGGGATAATTTCGCTCAACTTATCATCAGTCATTTTGCCGGTGCCGTAGGTATTAATCATGAGTGATACCGGCTCAGGATAACCGATCGCGTAAGCCACTTGCAGGAGACACTTATCAGCCAATCCTGCCGCCACTATGTTTTTTGCCACGTGACGTGCCATGTACGACGCAGAGCGGTCTACCTTGGAGGGATCTTTTCCGGAGAAGGCCCCGCCGCCGTGAGCACCATAGCCTCCATAGGTATCAACAATGATCTTGCGACCGGTCAACCCGCAATCGCCTAGAGGACCGCCAACGACAAATCTTCCAGTAGCGTTGATCAGAAATCGTGTCCCGGCATCAAGGTATTCAGCGGGGATGACCTTCTTGATTACCTCTTCAATGATTCCTTCCCGGATCTGTTCATACGTCACATCAGGGCTATGCTGGGCCGCTATTACTACAGTCTCCACTTTTTTGGGTAAACCGTTCTCGTAACGCACTGTTACCTGGGACTTGCCGTCGGGTCTCAGAAATGTGAGCGTTCCCTGCTTTCTGGCGTCCGTTAGCCGCTCTGTAAGTTTATGGGCATAACTAATAGCCATGGGCATGAGTTCGGGGGTCTCGTTGCATGCGTAGCCGAACATCAGGCCTTGATCTCCGGCACCCTGCTCTCGGAAGAGCCCCTCTCCTTCAGTAACGCCCATTGATATGTCCGGGGATTGTTTGTCCAGGGTGACCATAACCGCGCAAGTTTCGCCGTCGATGCCCATTGCACCGTCGTTATACCCTATAGAGCAGATGGTTTCTCGTACCAGGTGGGGGATGTCTACCA
>Ga0194044_10000066_pt1 | contig 38400 bp, 38 predicted proteins | sample JunL4417m_MetaG_FD_155460 | JGI IMG/M metagenome (GOLD analysis project Ga0194044, IMG submission 155460) | Anoxic zone freshwater microbial communities from boreal shield lake in IISD Experimental Lakes Area, Ontario, Canada - Jun2016-L442-17m | ecosystem: Environmental > Aquatic > Freshwater...
CCAGCAATGGTGGCAACTACGAGTCCGTGTCGAAAAAACTGAAAACCATACGGTTCAAAAATATTAATTGCGAGCATCATTTTCCTTCACCTCGCATTTGCACACGTCCATGGTCTACGACAAGAGGCATGCCACCGTGCTCAAGTACGTCCATCGGGGCTCCATACGTTGCTTCGAGCACTGACGGAGTCAATACCTCACGCGGATTTCCATCGGCGATGACGCGCTTGTTCAGGCATACCAATCGGGGAAGGTGAGCTGCAAGGCCGTTTAAGTCATGTGTGGTCAAAAGAATCGTGAGCCCATCGGCGTGAAGATCGGCAAGTAAGTGCAACACTTCATGTCGCGTTCGAACATCAACTCCAGAAGTTGGTTCGTCCATAATCAGAATGTCTGGATTGCGAAACATTGCGCGAGCGAGGAACACTCGCTGTTGTTGTCCACCTGACAGCTCGCGAATATGTCGATGCGCTACTTCTCCAATTCCCAAACGTTCGAGAACTTCACGAACCGCTGTGCGTTCAGCGAGGGTGATGCGTGGCCACCAGGTGCTTTTCGAACGAGTCATCACGATTACTTCTTCAACCGTGACGGGGAAGTACCAATCCACAGTTTCAACTTGGGGGACATATCCAAGTGTGAGTTTTGGCTGCATGGTGATGGCACCATGGGCAACGGGGTGCGTGCCAAGAATGGCCTTGAGCAAAGTTGTTTTTCCAGAACCTGACGGTCCAACGACACCTACGAACTCGCCGCGGTTGAGAGTCATATATACGTCATCGAGCACCGCGGCATTGCCGTAGGTGCAGGAAACGTGTTCGCAGTTGATGAGTGGTGGGGTACTCATGTCGTCCTACTGAGGGTAGGTGGCGGTGTCCTTCGTTGCATTATTCACATCCAAATTTTTTAGCGCTGTTGCATCCCCACCAAGGGCTTCCACCATGGTGCTGTAGTCAAACCGCATGAGCCCTAGCCAGGAGTGTTCTGCGTCACCAGGCTTGCCGAGCAGGTCGTCATCGCGCAGTACGTCCACGTATCGAACCCCAGTTTCGGCGCCAATTTGCTCAAGTACCGGCGAAGGAAATACCTCGCTACCAAATATGGCTGTGACGCCAGAATTCTTTACTTGATTAATGAGGTCAGCAATTTCCTTCGGGGTTGGTTCCTGAAAGGAAGAAGGTTGGATGGCTCCGATCACGGTATATCCGTAATGCACGGAAAAATATGCATATGCGTCGTGGTACGTGAGCAGTTTTCGTTGCGACTCCGGGATTGATGCAGTCGCAGTAATCATTGCTGCGTCTAAGGCATCAATTTTTTCTGCAAAGGCTGCATAGTTTTTTGCAAAGAGTTCGGCATGTGCTGGATCTAGACGCGACAGAACATCGCGAACGACTTCGGCGTATTGCTTGGCCATTGGCGGGTTCGTCCACAAGTGTGGGTTTGGCTTTCCGCCATCTTTAGGAAAAGAGAAGTCGTAGATGTATTGATCGGGCGACAGAATTGCCGATCCGACTTCACAGATAATCGCACCGTCTTTCAGGTTGGCAAGTGCCAAGTCTTTTGTTGGTTCTTCAAGTACTAGGCCGTTAATAAAAATGACGTCTGCATTTTCCAAAGTTGCGGCATCACTTGGTTTTGGTTCAAACGTGTGCGAGTTAGTTCCTTCGGGAACGATTCCAGTGATGGTGGCCCCGGAGCCACCGGCGATATTGGCGACGATGCTGGTAATCGGCGCAACAGTGGTGGCGATGTTGAGTGGTCCGTCTAATGCTGAACCAGCCCTGCAACCATCGTTCTGTATTGGATTAGCGGATTGTTGTGCGGTACCGGCGCACGCAGAGAGTGTTCCAATGAGTACAGAAACTGCAGCACATCGACGGACCAAGTTCATGAGATAACTGTAGGCGTGATCGTTTGCGGAATGCGTTGTTGATCATGCATGAATAGATGCGGAGGCGAGTTGCGCAACCTGTTTGACTAGCGCGTTCACATCTGTAATTCCACCCAGTTTTTTCTCAAGTGGACCATCAATGAGGAGTGTTGCTAATCCATGTGCCACTGACCACATATATGTTGCCTGGGCTTTGGCTTCATTCATCGATGCGTCCCTGCCGAGCAAGGTTGTAACTTCGTCAAGCAAAATGCTGAATGCTCTATCGGCTTGAACAAGAGCGCCTGGGTAATTGCCAACATTGCACAGATCGTTTCTAAACATCACACGAAAGTGGCCTTTATGTTGAAGCGCAAAGTGCACGTAGGCCTCACACATTGAAGTTGCGCCGTGAGTTCGACTACGTAATAGAGCATCGCCAAGTTCTGCGTATCCCTCTTCAGAAATTGCCGCGAAAATTCCCGCCCTGTCGCCGAAGTGGTGATACGGGGCTTGGTGTGAAACGCCCGCTTCACGCGCTACTTCACGCAGTGAAAGTGCATCTGGCCCAGCGTTTGCTGAAATCGCTAGCGCCGCATCTAAAACCACTCTGCGCAGGGCATCTGATTTAGTTGGAGCCATAACTTGACACTATCTAGTTTCTGTACTAGACACTGTCAAGTATGAATACGCTCCCAGACTCCAAAATTCACGACCGCCGCTGGATGATCATGCTGGTGCTGTGCATCAGCTTGTTCATGGTTGTGGTTGACAACCTCATCATTAACGTTGCGCTTCCGACGTTGTCGCGCGAACTTGGTGCATCAACCAGTGGATTGCAATGGATCGTTGACTCGTATTCGCTGATATTTGCGTGCTTGCTGTTGGCTTTCGGGGGCCTTGGCGATCGCTTTGGGCGTAAAGGTGCAATCCAAATCGGCATGGTCGCTTTCGTTGGTTGCTCAATATGGGCATCGTTCGCAACTTCAACTGCAACATTGATCATCGCGCGCGGCGCAATGGGCATTGGTGCAGCTGCAATTTTTCCAGCAACTTTGGCAATTCTTATTGATGTTTTCCGTGATCCAATCGAACGCGCAAAGGCGATTGGAATTTGGTCGGCGGTTTCGGGAATGGCGGTTGCGTTCGGCCCAATCACTGGCGGATTCCTGCTTGAGCATTTCTATTGGGGCTCGGTATTTCTCGTCAATATTCCAGTTGGTGTTATCGCATTGATTCTTGGAGCAATTTTTATTCCAACTTCGAAAGACCCGAATCCACATCGCCTGGACTTCATGGGGTTTGTGTTGTCCATTGCCATGGTTGGTTTGCTGGTGTACACCGTGATTGAAGGACCGCATCGCGGATGGACAAGTATTGCAACACTCACATCGTTTGCTGGTACGGCGCTGTTACTCGCAGCCTTTGTGAAGCGTGAGCTTTCCACAAACGAACCGTTGCTTGACGTTCGAGTATTTCGCAATGCGCGACTCTCTGCAGCTACTGGTTCAATCGCCATCGCGTTTTTCGTATTGTTCGGTTTCACATTTCTCGTTACTCAATACTTTCAATTCGTTCGTGGCTACAGCACGCTGTCGGCTGGCGTGCACACCTTGCCGTTTGCAATTGGTGCGGGCGTAACCGCGCCGATTGCTGCGCGACTTGCGTTGAAGTTTGGAACAAAACGAATTGTTGCAATGGGTCTCACCAACATGATGATCGGTCTTGTCATCATTGGGTTCTGCGAAGCAAATACTGCGTACTGGGGCCCAGTCATTATCAGCATGTTGTTTCTTGCTAACGGACTTGCACTCGTTACTTCACCGGCGACGGATGCGGTGATGGGAGAGTTGCCACGTGAGAAGGCCGGCGTTGGTTCTGCAGTGAACGATGTGAGTCGTGAAGTGGGCGGAACACTTGGCGTTGCCATCAGCGGCTCGGTTTTTGCATCGCTCTACGGACCGAAACTTGGCGAATTGATTTCGAAGTTCAATTTGCCTGCCGAAGCTGTGGCATTAGCCAAAGAATCAGCGGGTGCAGGTTTTGCAGTGGCTGAGCGGGCTCCAACCCCCGAGGCCGTTGCAGCAGTACGACAAGCCGTCAGCGAAGCCTTCATGCATGGGTTCCACACGGCCTGTTTCACAGGTGCTGGCGTTGCAATTGCAGGGGCCTTGTTTGCCCTGAAGTTTCTGCCAGCCCGCCGCGCCACCGTTTCTGCATAAGTAACTTCACCCGTTTGGGGCTTTACCGTTTGGGGTGATGGCTACTAGCCTGAATTTCCTTACATAGGCATTCAAAGGGGAGAGCCATCATGGCAAGAATCGTAAAAGCAGCGTTGTTGCAGACCGAATGGACTGGCGACAAAGAATCGATGATCGATAAGCACGAGGCAGCAGCCCGTGAAGCCGCAAAGCAAGGCGCACAAATTATGTGCTTCCAAGAATTGTTTTATGGTCCGTACTTCTGTCAAGAACAGGACCCAAAGTATTTCTCGTACACCGAGCCAATTCCAGACGGCCCAACCACGAAGCGTTTCCAATCACTCGCAAAAGAATTGAACATGGTGCTCGTGTTGCCAATGTACGAAATTGTTCAGCCTGGTTTGTACTACAACACCGCAGCGGTTATCGACGCCGACGGTCGTTATTTGGGCAAGTACCGTAAACAGCACATCCCGCAGGTTCCTGGATTCTGGGAGAAGTACTACTTCACACCTGGCACACATGGCTACCCAGTGTTTGATACTGCAGTTGGCAAAGTTGGCGTGTACATCTGTTATGACCGCCACTTCCCAGAAGGTTGGCGCGCACTTGGACTTAATGGCGCAGAGATTGTGTTCAACCCATCGGCCACAAGCCGAGGTTTGTCTGAATACATCTGGCGTGTAGAGCAGCCAGCATCGGCTGTTGCCAATATGTATTACGTCGGGGCAATTAACCGCGTTGGTATTGAAAAAGACATGGGTACCAACGATTTCTATGGTCAGAGCTACTTCGTAGACCCAGAAGGCAAGTTTGTTGGCGAAGTCGGCGATGCGTTCAAACACGAACTCATCGTTCGCGATTTGGATATGGACAAGATCCGCATGGTGCGCGATCGTTGGCCGTTCTACCGCGACCGTCGTCCAGACGCATATCACGAAATTTCAGAACGTTAAACATCACTTCGAGTCATTGGGGGAAATATGGCACGCACACTGATTAAAAACGGAACCGTCGTTAGCCCAACAGGTCGACATCGCGTCGATGTGTTGATTGAAGGCGACACCATTAGCGCACTGCTTGAACCAGGTCAGGTTGAAGCACTCAACATCATTGCCGACAAGGTCATTGATGCAACAGGAAAGTTTGTTGTTCCTGGCGGTATTGATGTGCACACGCACATGGAGTTGCCTTTCGGCGGCACCAACGCGAGTGACACGTTTGAAACAGGAACCAATGCAGCAGCATGGGGTGGAGTCACCACCATTGTTGACTTCGCAGTGCAGCGCTATGGAGAAAACGTTCAAGAGTCGTTGAAGACGTGGCACAAAAAGGCCGAAGGCAATTGCTCAATTGACTATGCGTTCCACCAGATCATTGGCGGCATCGACGATCAAGCTCTTGCCGACATGGACTACTTAGTCAAGAACGAGGGCATCACATCCTTCAAGTTGTTCATGGCTTACCCGGGCGTTTTCTACAGTGACGACGGCCAAATTCTGCGCGCAATGCAGCAGGCGAGCAGCAACGGCTCCACCATCATGATGCACGCCGAAAACGGCATTGCCATTGACGTGTTGGTGCAGCAGCACATTGCTCGCGGCGAAACCGATCCGAAGTATCACAGCTACAGCCGTCCAAGTTTGTTGGAAGGCGAAGCAACCAGTCGTGCAATCGTGTTGTCAAAAGTTGCAGGCAACGTGCCGTTGTACATCGTGCATATGTCGGCATCGGAAGCACTCAACGCACTTGCCGAAGCACGTCACGAAGGCTTGAACGTGTTTGCTGAAACTTGCCCGCAGTACTTGTACATGACGCTTGAGGATCACTTGGCACAGCCAGGGTTTGAAGGTGCAAAGTACGTGTGCTCGCCGCCAATTCGTAGCAAGCACGACAAGCACAATCACCATGCCGACTTGTGGAAGGGCTTGCGCATGAATGAGTTGGCAGTTGTGTCAACCGACCACTGCCCGTTCTGCATGAAGGATCAAAAAGAACTTGGCATTGGCAACTTCTCTAAGATTCCAAACGGCATGGGCTCTGTAGAGCACCGCATGGAACTTATTTACCAGGGCGTTGTGCAAGGCGAAATTTCACTCGAGCGTTGGGTGGAAACATGCAGCACTTCGCCAGCTCGCATGTTCGGCATGTATCCAAAGAAGGGCATCATTGCTCCTGGATCGGACGCCGACATTTTGGTGTGGGATCCAAACGGTAAAACCAAAATTGGAATTAACGACAAGCACCACATGAACATGGACCACTCATCGTGGGAAGGTTTCAAAGTAGACGGCAAGGTAGACACCGTGTTGTCACGTGGAATGGTAGTTGTCGAAAAGGACACCTTCACAGGCAAGAAGGGTCACGGCAAGTTCATCAAGCGTGACCTCTGCCAGTACCTCAATTAATTCAGTAACCCCTCTAACAAAAAACAATCAGGAGAGACATGCAACGCATTAGCCACTGGGTCAACAACAAAGTTGTAGCCGGAACATCAGGAAACGTTGGCAAGGTTTACAACCCGGCCACCGGAGAAGTACAAGCCGAAGTTGATCTGGCATCAGTTGCCGAAGTTGATGCAGTCGTCGCTGTAGCGAAGGAAGCCTTCGTTACATGGCGTGCAACAAACTTGTCTCGCCGCGCAGAAATTATGTTCCGTATGCGCGAACTGATCGATGCAAACCGTAAAGAACTTGCCAATATCGTTTCGATTGAGCACGGAAAAGTGCCAAGCGATGCAATGGGAGAAATCGCCCGCGGCCTTGAAAACATCGAGTTTGCTTGCGGTATTCCAGCCATGTTGAAGGGTGGATATTCAGAGCAAGCTTCAGGCGGAGTTGATGTGTATTCAATTCGTCAGCCTCTTGGTGTTGTCGCAGGAATTACTCCGTTCAACTTCCCAGCCATGGTGCCAATGTGGATGTTTGCAAACGCCATTATGTGTGGAAACACCTTCATCTTGAAGCCATCAGAAAAGGATCCATCGGCAGCAATGTTCATTGCAGACTTGTTGCGTCAAGCCGGATTGCCAGAAGGCGTGTTCAACGTGTTGCACGGTGACAAGGTTTCTGTAGATCGTTTACTCGAGCACAAGGACGTTCAGTCAGTGTCGTTCGTTGGTTCAACGCCAATTGCGAAGTACGTGTATGAAACCGGAACGAAGAACGGCAAGCGCGTTCAGGCACTTGGTGGCGCAAAGAATCACATGCTCGTGCTTCCAGACGCAGACCTCGACATGGCCGCAGATGCTGCGGTGTCAGCAGCGTACGGTTCAGCAGGCGAGCGTTGCATGGCGGTTTCAGTTGTGCTTGCAGTTGACTCAATTGCTGACGCTCTCGTTGACAAACTGAAGTCACGCATTCCAAACATCAAAGTAGGACCAGGAACCGATCCATCTGCAGAAATGGGACCACTCATCAGTCGCGAACATCGCGACAAGGTTGCAAGCTTTGTGACGAATGCAAATGCTGAAGGTGCAAAAGTTGTTGTTGACGGAACTGACAAGGCAAAAGATGCCGGTTTCTTCTTGAATCCAAGCCTCATCGACAATGTGAAGCCAGGCATGAAGTGCTACGACGAAGAAATTTTCGGACCAGTACTTACCGTGATGCGTGTGAAGAGCTACCAAGAAGGCCTCGACACCATCAATAACAACCAGTTTGGTAACGGCACGGCAATCTTCACCCGCGACGGTGGCGTTGCTCGCCAATTCCAGTTCGACGTTCAGGTGGGAATGGTTGGCATCAACGTGCCAATTCCAGTTCCGGTGTCGTACTACTCATTTGGTGGTTGGAAGGCTTCACTGTTCGGCGACCAACACATGTACGGTCCAGAGGGAATCAACTTCTTCACCCGCGGCAAAGTCGTTACCTCACGTTGGCCAGACCCACGCACATCGTCGGTCAACTTGGGTTTCCCGCAAAACCGCTAATCACACGTCTACATAATTAATTAAGGGGAGAGCAATGGACATCGGTGTTGTATTGCAAACCACTCCGCCATCATCGCGCGTAGTGGATCTAGCCAAGAAAGCCGAAATGTTTGGCTTTTCGCATGTGTGGACATTTGATAGTCACATTTTGTGGCAGGAACCGTATGTGATCTTCAGCCAAATTTTGGCTGAAACTCGCAACGTCATTGTTGGTCCAATGGTGACCAACCCTGCAACGCGTGACTGGACCGTGACGGCAAGCACCTATGCAACGCTCAATGAAATGTACGGCAATCGCACCGTATGTGGAATTGGTCGTGGGGACTCAGCTGTTCGCGTAACCAACGGCAAACCAACAACGCTGGCAACGTTGCGCGAAAGCGTGCATGTCATTCGTGAACTCGGTTGCGGTCGTGCAGTTGATTACAACGGCTCGAGCATTCGTTTTCCGTGGGCGTCAAAGAGCGAACTCGAAGTGTGGGTTGCTGCGTATGGTCCAAAGGCGCTTGCATTGACTGGCGAAGTTGCAGATGGTTTCATTTTGCAACTTGCCGACTTAAGCATTGCTGAATGGACCATCAAGGCAGTTCGTGATGCAGCGAAGGCTGCTGGTCGCGACCCAAAGAGTGTGAAGATCTGCGTCGCAGCACCTGCTTACGTTGGTGATGACCTTCCATACATGCGCGATCAAACCCGTTGGTTCGGTGGCATGGTGGGTAACCACGTAGCCGACATCGTGGAGCGTTATGGTGAAAATTCGGCAGTTCCAAAAGCACTCACTGAGTACATCAAGAATCGCCAGGGTTACGACTACAACGAACATGGACGTACCGGCAATAGCCACACCACGTTTGTGCCAGATGAAATTATTGATCGGTTCTGCATTCTTGGTAATGCGGACGAGCACATTCGTCGCCTGAAAGAACTTAAGGAAATGGGCGTCGATCAATTTGCGGTGTACTTGCAACACGATGGTAAGGAAGAGACCCTCGAGGCCTACGGCGAAAAAATCATTCCTGCGATTCAGGATTTGGGTAAAGCTAAGCAATGAACCAATCACTGCGACGGGCTGCATATCGCACAGGAATGTTTTTTGTGTCGGTTGCGCTCGTTGCTGTGCTCTGGGAGTTGTACAAAGTTGTCGGACCGGAAAAGGGCGGCAAGTTTTTTGGCGTAGCAATATTGCCTCGCTCTAATGACACAGCAATGCCACATCTGTGGGAGATGTTGCGTCGCTATGCACAGCCAGAGATGCGCGGTCCACATTCACGCCAAATCTGGTTAGTGGTATTACAGGGTGCTTGGTATTCGTTCCGTTTAGCCATGGTTGGTTTTGTAATTGGCTCGTCAATTGGTGTTGCGCTCGCCGCGCTGATGACCCGTTTCAAAACCATGGAGCGAGGGTTGCTCCCATATTTGGTGATCTCACAAACAGTTCCCCTCATTGCACTTGCACCACTGGTGGTGTCGTGGGGTGGCAAATTGCACATCTTTGGCTTCACCTGGCCACGCTGGCTCTCTGCATCTGTTCTGGGCGCATTTCTCGCGTTCTTCCCGATCGCAGTTGGCACATTGCGTGGATTAAAGAGCGCACCAGCTGCATCGCTCGAATTAATGGATAGTTATGCGGCCTCGTGGAAGCAAACATTGATCAAGTTGCGCTTTCCTGCTGCAATTCCATACATGGTGCCGGCGTTCAAGCTGGGTGCTTCAGGATCGGTCATTGGTGTAGTTGTTGCCGAAATTTCCACCGGACTCAAAGGTGGCATTGGCCGGTTAATTATTGAATATGCCCGTCAAGCAACAGGTGATCCGGCGAAAGTGTTTACCGCAGTATTTGGCGCCGCAGGACTTGGTCTTGCAATGGCTGGCCTAGTTGCGCTTGCAGATGTGATGTTGATGCGGAACCGACCAAAGGAGACCACCACATGAGCGCAGTTCATGTTGCGGGAGTAAGCAAGATATTCAATCAGGGCACACCAAAACAAGTGGATGCGCTTGTTGATGTGAACTTGACCGTTGAGCCAGGAGAGTTCGTTTCGCTTATCGGCCCATCGGGTTGTGGCAAATCAACGTTGTTGAGACTGATTGCCAATCTCTTGGAACCAACTTCTGGCGTTGTCACGGTAAACAGCAAAACTGCGGCGCAGTCGCGACTGGATCAGGACTACGGCATGGCGTTTCAGCAAGCCGGCTTATTCGACTGGCGTTCTGTTGCAAAAAACATTGAACTCCCACTTGAGCTAAAGGGTTGGGATAAGGAAAAGCGTGCCGCGCGCGCACAGGAAATGCTCGAACTTGTAAAACTTCCAGAATTTGCTGACCTCATGCCGTGGCAGCTGTCTGGTGGCATGCAACAACGCATCGCCATTGCTCGCGCGCTTGCAGCTCATCCTCCGTTGCTATTAATGGACGAACCATTCGGAGCACTTGATGAAATGACGCGTGAATATATGCAAGGTGAACTGCTTCGTATTTGTGCAGAAACCAAGACAACCGTGGTCTTTGTTACCCACTCCATTCCCGAAGCGGTGTACTTGTCGAATCGGGTGGTGGTGATGTCGCCGCGTCCAGGGCGCATTACGGAAGTCATCAATGTGAGTCTTGGCCATAATCGCAATGAGGACACTCGCGCTGCCGACAATTTCTTCGCTGGAATTACTGCGGTCCGTGAAGCACTTCGCGGCACACATGCAGATCATGCAAATGCAGGTGCAATTCGTGGAGTTGAAGATCGCTGATCATGACATTCGTTAATCGCCTTCGCAGCTTCACTATTCCGTTTGTGTTTGGCGTGAGCTTTTTGGCGTTCTGGGAAAGTGCCGTCAAGTTTTTCAAATTGAAGCCATACTTTCTTGCGCCACCATCAAAAATCTTGGAACAGTTCTTCCATAATGCAGCACGCATTTGGGATGCAGCGTCAGTATCGGGAATGAATGCGCTCGTTGGTCTTATTGCCGGAACAATATTTGGTGTTGCAATGAGTTTTATTCTTAGTCGTTTTCGCTTTTTGAGCTCGCTGATTACACCACTTGCAATTGCGCTGAACGCAATTCCAATTTTCGTGTTAGTTGCTGTGCTCAACAACATGTATTCCATTACCAGTGAAATTCCACGGCGCATCATGGTCAGCCTTGTGGTGTATTTCATCGTGCTAGTAAACGTTGCCAAAGGTTTGACGCAAGTGAAAACCACTCATCTCGAAATCATGCGCTCGTACGCCGCAAGTGATGTCGAAATTTTGCGTAAAGTTCGTGTTCCTAACGCAGTGCCGTATTTGTTTACAGCACTCAAAATTTCGGCTCCGGCAGCAGTAATCACCTCATTTGTTTCAGAATATTTCGGAGGGTCCCAGAACGGTCTGGGAAGCCGAATTACCAGCAATATCGCTAATTCCAAGAATGCCGCAGCCTGGGCTTATGTCCTAGGGGCATGTTTGCTTGGATTAGCCTTTTATCTAGTCTCCGTAGTGCTGGAGAACGTCGCCTCTCGAGGTGTCGCAGCCACAAATACCACAAACAAGTAGAGAGCTCAGGCTCTCGGGGGAGTACCAAAATAATGAGGAAATCAGGAATCAAACTCGCTGTTGCGGGCTTTGCTGCCTTGTCCTTGGTCGTCGCAGCATGCGGCGGTTCAAGCAGCAGCACAAGTGACACAACAGCAGCATGTGCAACCACCACACCTGTCAAGTTGCAGTTGCAGTGGGTAACACAAGCACAATTTGCTGGCTATTTCGCAGCAGTAGACCAGGGCTTCTATGCAGCTCAGTGTCTAGACGTAACCATCGTTGAAGGTGGAGTTGACATCGTTCCTCAGCAGCAACTTGCTGACGGCGCAGTGGACTTCGCACTCTCATGGGTACCAAAGGCTCTCGCATCACGCGAAGCTGGCGCGAACATCGTCGACATTGCACAGATCTACCAGCGTTCAGGAACGCTGCAGGTTTCGTTCAAGGACAAGAACATCACGACTGCTGCCGACTTTAAGGGCAAGAAGATTGGTAACTGGGGCTTCGGCAACGAGTTCGAAATCTTCGCAGCACTCACCAAGGCCGGATTGGATCCTGCCAAGGATGTTTCATTGGTTCAACAACAGTTCGACATGTCAGGCTTGCTCGCAGGCGACATCGATGCTGCAGAAGCAATGACCTACAACGAATACGCGCAGGTTCTTGAAACCATGAACCCAGCAACAAATGCGTTGTACACAGAAGCAGACCTCAACGTTGTTTCGTACGAAACAGAAGGCGTTGGAATGTTGCAGGACGCAATTTGGGCAAATGCTGACAAGCTTGCTTCAGATGCCGCCTACAAGGACACTGCAGTGAAGTTCGTTGCAGCATCAATTCAGGGTTGGGCATTCTGCCGCGATAACGCATCAGCTTGCCGTGACATCGTTGTAGCCAAGGGTTCAACCTTGGGTGCAGGCCACCAGTTGTGGCAGATGAACGAAGTCAACAAGTTGGTCTGGCCATCACCAATGGGTGCAGGCATGATTGACTCAGCTGCTTGGGACCGCACGGTAACACTTGCACAGGGAACCAAGAACCTTGAAGGTTCAACCGTTCTTACTAAGGCTCCAACAGATGGTGCTTACACCAACGACATCGTGACCGCCGCATACGCGATCCTCGATGCCTTGAAGGTTGACTACAAGGGTGCATCATTCACTGCTGAAACAGTCACACCAACTGAAGGTGGAAACTGATTTAGTTCAGTATTAAACGAATTGGGCGGGGTGCTTCGGCACCCCGCCTTTTTCATTTTATTTTGCTTTCAAGTCGAGCAATTTCGCGCTCAAGTGTGAGTTTCAGTCGATCAATCCGAGCATCCAACCTTGTTGCGGCGATTCGGACGGAATAAAGCGTGGCCGGATCCTGCCAGCGCGGATCGGTATCCATCAGTAGGTATTTATCAATTTGTGATTCGTTGTTCAACGGTTTCTCCATAAACATTGTCATGCAGACAGGTGTGCAGAAGGCCGAGCAGACGGCAATAAAACCTAGCTATTACACAGGTGCCACTTTGGCTGTCAAGTAGCCCAGATATAGGCCTGTTGGCTTATGGGTGCAGGCCGCGCATACGGTGCGCATCAGCGATTGTCTTTACTCCAAGCACCGAAGCAGCAAGCCTGTTTGGCAATTTCGATTCTTGAGCGAATGTATAAAAGCGTTCAAACGCTGCTCGCATGAGGTCGATAACTCGCGCGTTCACTTCGTCTTCGTCCCACGTTAAGTGCGCAAAGTTTTGGCACTGTTCAAGGTATGAGCAAGTAACGCCACCGGCGTTTGCATACACGTCGGGAATAATGATGACGCCTTTATCGGCCAAGATGAGGTCGGCAGTAGGGGTGAGTGGTCCGTTTGCGCCTTCCACGACCAACTTGGCTTTCATGTTGTTCGCTTCTTCTTCGCCAACGGCGTCTCCAAGTGCACATGGCATGACGATGTCGCAGTCAAGCGCAAACACAGCAGTTGATCCACTTACACCGCGTGCAACTACTTCACCAATGCCGGTGTCGCACACACTTCGTGCACCATCTCGGAACGCTTTGTCGATAGCTGCAAGGTCGAGCCCGCCAGCTGAGTGGATAGTTCCACCTACGTCGGAAAGTCCAACGATGAGCGCTCCACGTGCTGCAGCAAGTCGCGCTGCCCATGAACCAACTTGTCCGTAACCCTGAATGGCAATCTTCTTGCCTTGTAGTGAAGTTCCCATTTTGCCGAGCATGAGTGCTGCTGCTTCAACAACACCACGACCGGTTGCGGACTCACGACCAAGGGAGCCACCAAGTTCAATTGGTTTTCCGGTTACAACGCCTGGAGTTGCGTGACCCACGCCTGTTGAGTACTGGTCCATGATCCACGCCATGATTTGCGAGTTGGTTCCAACGTCTGGAGCAGGAACGTCTTTGTCTGGTCCGAGAAATGATGAGATCTCCGAAACGTAACGACGGGTAATGCGTTCAATTTCTCCAATGGAATAATCCATTGGGTTGAAACAAACGCCGCCTTTTGCGCCACCAAGTGGCAAGTTGGCAATGGCAGTTTTAAGTGACATACCCATGGCGAGCGCGATTACCTCTTCGCGGTTCACTTCTTGGTGATAGCGAATTCCGCCTTTGGCCGGGCCACGAGTGGTGTTGTGGTGCACGCGCCAGCCGGTGAGCTGGTCGCGCGATCCGTCGTCTCGTCGAAATGGAATTGCCACCTCGATAATTCTTCGTGGTGCGACGATAGTTTCGATCAGGCCATCTTCCAACTTCAGCCACTCGCCGGCTTCGCGTACGCGAAGTTCTGCCGCTTCGAGTGCCGAGTAGTTCTTATATGACGCCGTTGTCATATATTCCCCTTTCAGCAGTAGTGCTGAACAAAGATTAGACCACTTTGGGGTCTAGAACAGACCGCGCAACAGTTGAAAACCGCCAAAGATAACGCCGCTAGAACCGATCATGGCTCCTGCAACCCAGCCTGCAATTTTCACAGGAACGAGCCGCATCTCTTCTTTGAATTCAAGGAATTCACCCCGCAGCGCAATAATCTTTGCATCTAATTCGTTGAACCGTGTTTCAATTGCGTTGAATCGTGCATCAATTGCAATGAACCGAGTGTCCATTTCATTGAACCGTGCTTCGATTGCAACGAAACGTGCGTCCATTTGATTCGCGAATGTATGAAACTGATTCCACGTGACTGGTTCGTTCCCGCGATCGCTTGCATGTGTATTCACTATTGCTCCAAATATTGGTATTTCAGGTTGAAATTCTGGTGGCACATGTTCCCCTTGGTGGTTAGCTGTTTGGGGAAGATGTGTGCAATTGGCCGAGCAAACGGCAAGTGAAAAACCAACTATTACACAGGTCGTGCTTTGGCTGTCAAGTAGTAATGTCCACGTATGTGCGTTCTTCGCCATTTGGCATCGGGAACAGCGTCCGTGGCCCTTTTGGTAATTCCTGCCTTGCTTACTAACGAAGTTTCAGCACAAGAAGTGCTGAAGGTTCCCGCAGCGCAGATGCAAAGTGCATCTTGCAGAAAGCAAGGCACAACCCGTACCTTTCAGAAGCAAAAACAGACATGTCAAAAAGTTGGCAAGCGGTTGGTGTGGGTTGCACATAAGAAGGCCGCAACCACTACGTCCACGTTGCCTGCAACGGCTGAGTTACCGACGATGCCTGCTGGAGGAAGTGATCAAGCACCATGCATGCTTCGCGAGGCGCGCACGAAGAAATATCAGCCATGGAATGTGGGCTTTCCGCGGGGAGATAGCTATGGCACTCCAACCTTGCCAACTTCTGGCCGCGTCAATGTGCAACTGCTCGCAATTGAATTTCCCGATGCTTTAGGCACTGCAGCCGAACTGACCGCAGCCGACACACAAATTGCAGAATTCAATAAGTGGTTTGAGTTCACCTCTAATGGGGCTCTGTCGTTTAATTGGCAGTTTCCAAAGAAGTGGTTTCGCATGTCTCGGTCGGTTCCAAATTATGGACTGCAGAAAGGTGACAACATCACGAATACTGCGATGGCTCAAGAAGTGGTATCAATCGCAGATCAAGATGTCGATTTTTCTGGATCAAGTTTTGTCATTGTCCTATTTCCAAAGAGCATCAGACTTGGTACAGATTCGTTGGCGATTGTTAATGGCCGAGTTGATACGAACGAAGGTCCTATAAAGAACATTTTTGGTGGAGCCGATTATTTTTATAACAACGAGTACGACTTGTGGAGCTTCTGGGTGCATGAGTGGGGTCACCCGATGGGTCTTGCAGGACACACTCCACGTTCGAGCATCAGCATCATGGATAACCAAAATGGCAGTTCGGTCATGCTCAACGTGTGGGACACATTTTTTACTGGGTGGATGGGGAGCGATGAGTTGTATTGCATGCCCATCGAAGAAAAGTCCAAAGAGATCACGCTCATTCCGCTTGAACGATTACAACGTGGACCACGCGGGGTCATCGTTCCTATTTCGGATACCAACGCAATTGTCATCGAATCTCATCGCGCTGAGGGCTGGGGTAAACGAATGCTGGATAGCGAATATGGGCGTAAATCAGGTAATTCAGCAACTGCTTCTTACGGTGTCTCGGTGTATTGGATTGACACCACACAAGACACCAATCGCTACGCAGGTAGTTCCGGATTCATTGACAGCGATGCAGGTGACCGATGGGCGGACAATCTTGTCCCAGCGGGAGTATCGCGACCATTTGATTTACTGATCAGTGGCGACAAAGTGTCTTATCGCGGCGTAACCGTTGAGTTTGTTAAGACCGGTGATTACGACACTATTCGTATTACGAAATAGGCGATACTTCACTTTTTTGTAATAGGAGTAGGGTCACGTTATGACCATCCCTGAAGACAGCAAAGACAAAGAACAGATTCTTGACTTAAATAACGATGGCCACATTTCAGTTGGCGAAAGTATTCGCGCAGAGGCTGGATTGCTGGAAGAATTCACAAAAGAACCTGCAAAAGCAAAGGGTTTTAAAGGCTGGATTAATCGCCTACTTGGTCGCGGGTTGAACAAAATCGACAACCGCTAGGGGAGTCGCCATTTCGACATAGCGGCACAGCATGTTCGCTAGCCGCACCTGGTCGATGGTCTTGCAATTCACGTTGAGCAGTTCCGGGGAAGCAATGACAACGGTGATTGCCTGTGCGCGACTGACTGCGACATTAAATCGGTTCTTACTGTAAAGAAATTCAAAATTTCGAGGAATATCGTCGGCGCTAGAGCTTGTGTATGACACCAAAACGATTGGTGCTTCACTACCTTGCGCTTTGTCAACAGTGCCTACGCGCTGTCGTAACGAATCTTCAGTTACCCCAAACGAAGCGGCAATTCGGCTGGTAAGTAGCTGCCTCCGTAATTCTTGAACTTGAGCGTTGTACGGGGCAATAACAAATATGTCGTGTGGTTCAATTGGGCGAGTATTTCCTTGCTTATCAGTAAATTGCTTTCCTAAAACAGATTCATAGATCTTGACAACAGCAGCAACTTCGGCAATGCTGCGCACAGAACACCCGTCATGCTGAACAGGAAGCCAATACAGCCCTGAACCACTGACCAAGCCACCTTCGCCAATACGTTGATTTGCGCACGGTGGATCTGCTTCAAGTTTTCCTTCGTACACTTGCTCGGAAATAAATTTTGCTATTGCTGGGTGCATTCGGCGAGTGATGCGAAGGAGAATTCCATATTCGGGCGGAACAACGTCGTGCCCTTGGTTGATGTGTTCGAGCCCAGAAAGCCCAGAAGTTCCGGGGTGTGAGGCACGCGTTGGTTGCTTTAGCTGCTGTGGGTCGCCAACTAAAACGGTGTTTCGAGCCGCAAGAGAAACTGCGAGGCTGTCGGCAAGTGAAAGTTGTCCGGCTTCGTCAATGATGAGGGTGTCTACTGAACTGCGCATCGCTGAATTGGAGAAGAGGAAGCTAGTGCCGACGACAATATTGAAATCGTTTAATGTTGACGCAATCTTCTTGGCATCTTTTACAAACTTGACGTCAACGCCACGCTTGTTGAACACCGGTTGGACTTCGCCGTCTTTTGGTTTTACAACAATGCGAATAGGCGAGTCATCGCTAAAGCCGTGATCTGCGGCAAATCTTGCAATTTCACTGAGCAATTGATGGGCGGCAGCATGAGTGTTTGCAGTGATGCCAATGCGGTGACCACGCTTCACCAACTCGAGAATTGCATTTGCTGACGAGAAAGTCTTCCCTGTTCCAGGCGGACCCTGAATAACTAAATACGAATTATCCAGTTGGTCGATTGAATCTGCAATATCAGAGGGGGTGACCTGCAAATTTTCGCTGACGCTCCGCAGTTCAAATCCGTTACGAAAACGCGGAGGACGCAAACCAAGAATGTCATGCGCAGATTGAAAGGCGGATACGTCTGATTCATTTACGAGTTTTGCAAACTCAATGAGCGCATCTTCAAATTGAGATTTAGAAAAATACTCTTGTTCAAAAATGGACGTTGGATTAGTTGGGTTGGAGGTTTCTGATCGAATATCTAGGTCGATCAATCCATTGTCTAAATCAAGTTCCAAAACAGTTGCAGATCCGGTGGCGCCGGAATCCATGCCGTCCTCTCGGGCAGGCCAAAACGTTGACGAGGTGAGGCTAGAACCTGGTTTAATTTTGGTTATTTGCGTTGGATCGAACCGGTATCGGCGAATTGATTTAAAGCCCAATTTCGCAGATTTGGTTGTTCCTGAATCAAGTTGCTCAACAAATTTAAGACCAGAAAGTGCGCTCGGACTATCAAAAAGTTCGTCATTTTCCATGGTGAGGAGGTTGAAGAATTCGTATGTGTCAACGGCTTTTTCACGTTTATGGAAGTCGAGCAAGTCGGCCATTAACCAGCGGTGCTTATGGGTTTCAATGGTTTCTTCGCTGAGCTCAGTGTCAAAACGAAGCATGTTTAATTGCGCAACCAGACCCTGCCCGATATTGCCATCATCGCCGATAGCGGCTCGTAGGTCTGGGCGAACAAGTTTGGCTAACTCATCAGGGGTGCCGATTAGTTGTTCTGCGAGAACGGCGCGCTGAATTTCGAGCCAATTGCGGAGTTCATTTGTGGAGTAGCAGTCGTTCATGTTGTACGTAGCAAGTTGCCGAAGCACAGAAGTGTCGCCGTCTCGGCCAAATTCCTCAGTATCTACTGATTGCAACCATTTCTCATAAAACACAATGCTGAGTCCACCGTCAGAAACCATGTCGGTTCGGTTGAATCTGTACAACTGCTCAAGCTTTTTGATGGAGTACGACTCCACGCCAATGCGCATTGATTGTGCGACCACGCGTGATAGATCGCAGAAAACACGCTCACGGAGAAGCGCAGTGAGTTCAGTTTCACGGGTTGCGTAGCGAGTGGCTAGCCGACGCAGTGCAGAAGGTTCGTAATGGCCGAAGTGATACACGCGCATGTCTTCGAAACCATGCATTGCCCGACGTTCATTGATGAAATCCAATACTTCAATGAGTGCTTGACGTTCTTGTTCTGCAGTGTGTGCCCAAATTTCTTTGTATTGAAAGGAGCCATCGGCTTCCTGCCACGAGAAACCGTGCAAGTATTCGAGGCCTTCATCCGTTCGGTAGGGGTGACCTTCAATGTCGTAAAACAAGTCGCCAGGGTTTGGCGTGGGAAGCAGATTGAACCCGCGGAAATCTTTGAGTGGAAGGAGGAATTCGGTTTCTGGAAGCGCTTCGGCATCGAGTTCGCGATTTACACGAGTGGTGTATTGCAATTGCGCCTGTCGTCGAAGTCGGTGAAGAGATTCGTCTTCAATGTCGGAAACAACGAGTGAAGTGTCGCTTGTTGCAAATTCCTTTAATGTAAAAATTCCATTGGCATTCAAAGCTTCGCGATGACCATTTTGTAAGCCAGCGACAAATGACAGGTGATCGTGCTCTCGCCACCAGCGTGTGCAGTCTTTATTCCATCTGCACATTGTGCAATTTTCTACTGGAACCGGCTCGGAATGACCTTGAAACTGGTTGAGTACTTCATTTTGTAGAACCTGCTTAATGTGTCGGAAATATGCAGATACTTCGGAAAGACGGATAGACACCTTTCCTTCTTTTGCAGACCCAGTAACAACGTGAATGAATTCTGGTTCCACACCTTGCATGGCAGTGAGGTGTTCGGCGTATGAACACAGCTGCAAAACTGCATTTACCTTTGCGATACGCGCAAGCTTGGTGTCTTCTGGCTCGAATGAATAGTTACCTAATTGTGAAGGTGTATCGGTAGCGACCAAGAAGTCGGCTCGCCCAACCCAGCCGATGCCGTTTTCTTGGCTAAAAAATGTTGGTTGATATACGGCGTCGGGGCCGTCTGCAAGTTTTTCTGCCGTGAGTTTGGCTCGCTCTTCTAATGCCGCAACTGTGTATGGAGCCGATTGGTCGCGATCGCTGTCTAAGTTGACAATGGTTCGATTAATCGTTTGCAAATGAGTTTTGAGGGCTTCGAAATATGTGGCCTCATGTTCGGTGCCGTACTGGCGAAGAATTTCAGACAGTTCGTCCTCTTCTTTGGAGGGGCGTGGCCCGCCCAGCATTGCTCGATAGTTCAGCCAAGAAAGATGTTTGCAGGCAAGATGATTGGCGAGGTCGGTAGGGCTAAGAACTACGGAAGCGTCGATCTTTTGCATGTGAACGAAACTTAGTTCAGGGGTGTTCGGGTGGTGGCCACCAAAAATGCCTGAACGTGCAAAACATCCACTGTTTTGAGGAGGCGAGCGCCAAGTTGGCTGAGGCGTACATCGGTCATCTCTCGAAGGGTGACCTGAACGGGAACTCCGCGAGTCATGCCCGAGATGTCAAGCGCCTCTGAATTAGCAAGAGCGAAATCCATTGCAACTAAATTATGCGAGCGAATCAGCAGATTTTCTGCAAGCAAGAGGTCATCGTGAACCACCCACCCTGCGGGAACGCGTACAAGCCAACGTTTCGAGAGTCGGTGCATTTGTGGTGCAAATTTCCAGCTCGCAGCAAAGGTGGCTAGTAAAACTGGAATTGCTACAAAATAGTTCTTGTTTTGCGTGGCAATTTCCAAAGCGATCACTGCGGATGCAAACAATGTCCAAATGATCAAGGTTGGCAAAACCACTGGTGCAGGAATGCGAAGCAAGAATCTACGTTCATTTCCGTATGCGCCAGCTTGCACATGCACAGAGCCGTATTCCCCTGTAAATACGAGCATGAGTGAAACCAAACCGCAGGTAGAAACTGCGATGTTTTTAGAACTGAATGATTCAGAGAGCATGTGCGCAATTGAGTAGAAAACGACGATTGGTGTCAAGCATCGAATAATTGTGAGAGCAATGGGGTGGTGAATCCAGGTGGCAACTGCCACTACAGCCCAAAGGATCCACGCAACAATGCCGAATCCGTTAGGGGCTAGTGCAAAAGCAACCCATAACACCCGAACAGGCCAAGCAATGTGCGTAAGAAGGCGCTGAATCACGCCACGAGCCTAGAGCCGTAGTGCAGCCCGCAAGTAATGTTGCACGTATGGCTGGTGGCGCAAAAGCGACAAAGAAAGACCGCGACCGCGCTGGTTTTTTGCGCGAAGCCATCAACCTGCATAACGAGCGCTATTTCGCTCATGATGCACCGGAAGTAAGCGACGCTGAATACGACGAATTGAAGCGCGAGCTTCAGGCACTTGAAGCAATATTTCCTGAACTTGTCACGCTTGATTCGCCAACGTTGCAAGTTGGTGCGCCGGCAATAACCACGTTTGCGCCCGTAACGCACAGGGCCCCAATGACCAGCCTTGACAACGCAATGGGGCCAGACGAATTGCAGGCCTGGGGCGAGCGCATGGTGAAGGGCCTCGACAATGCATCCATGAAGTTCATCTGCGAACTGAAGATCGATGGTCTTGCGATCAGCATTCGTTACGAACGCGGTGTGTTGGTGCAGGCGGCAACACGTGGTGATGGAAAAATTGGCGAAGACGTAACCGAGAACATCAAGACCATCAAAGTCATCCCACATACGTTGACCGCACCAAAGGGCGGAACAATTCCTGACGTGTTGGAAGTGCGTGGCGAGGTGTACATGCCACTTGCTGCATTCGAACAATTCAAGGCCGAAAAAGAACGCGACAACGAACAACGTGTGAAGCAAGGGAAGAAAACAGAGTCAGTTCCTGCAAACCCTCGTAACGCAGGTGCAGGAAGTTTGCGCCAGAAAGACCCGGCAATTACTCGCACACGAAACTTGGCGTTCTGGGCGTATCAACTTGGCGAAACACAAGGCGTTCCCGAGTTAACCAGCCATCACGAAACGTTGAATTACTTGCAGCAACTTGGCTTGCCAACCAACCCAGAGCGCAAGTTGGTGAACAGCATGAGTGAAGTAAAAGCCTTCTGCGATTATTGGGAAGCACATCGGCACGACCTTGACTACGAAATTGATGGAGCAGTAGTAAAGCTCGACAGCCTTGCGCAACGTGAACAACTTGGGTTTACTTCGCGTGCACCTCGTTGGGCTATTGCATACAAGTTTGCGCCTGAAGAGCGCAACACCATATTGAACGACATTCAGGTGTCGGTTGGCAGAACTGGCCGAGTAACCCCGTTTGCTGTGCTGCAGCCAGTGGTCGTTGCCGGCTCAACCGTTGGCATGGCCACCTTGCACAATCGCGAACAAGTTGCGCTGAAAGATGTACGCCCTGGCGACACCGTGGTGGTGCGCAAAGCAGGTGATGTCATTCCCGAAGTAGTTGGGCCAGTGCTGGAAAAGCGCCCGAAGAATTCGAAGCCGTGGAAGTTTCCGGAAACTTGCCCATGCGACGTGAAGTCCACCTTGGTGCAAATTGAGGGCGAGTCCGACACGCGTTGTGTTGAACCATCGTGCCCATTTCAGCGCGATCAGCGCATCATTTACTTCGCGTCGCGTGGGGGAATGGACATTGAAGGTTTGGGTGAAAAAACGGTGTTTGCTCTTTCCGACCTTGAATTAGTAAGCGATGTCGGCGACTTGTATTCACTGAACCAAGAGCAGCTGTTGCAAATAGAAGGCTTTGGCGAATTGAGTGCCACCAATCTGTTGGCAGGCATCAACAAGTCCAAATCGAAACCACTTCCCAAATTGCTTACGGCTTTGGGCATCAAACACTTGGGTCCCGCAGCGTCGGAATCGCTAGCGAAAACATTCGGATCGCTTGATCGTATTATGGAAGCGACCGAAGAAGAACTCAGCAATATCGACGGAGTTGGTGGAGTAATTGCGCAATCAATTGCAACATGGTTCAAGCAAAAGCCGAACAAAGCAATTATCGAAAAACTGCGCAAGGGCGGCGTGGAGTTCGGCAATGTGGTCACCAGCGACTTGCCACAGAATCTTGTTGGCAAAGCAATCGTGGTAACGGGAAGCATGGAAGGGTTTACACGCGAAGAAGCCGAAGCTGCAATCAAAGATCGCGGCGGAAAGTCTCCGGGTTCAGTAAGTGCAAAAACTTATTGCGTAGTGGTGGGCGAAGACCCAGGTGCTTCAAAAGTTACAAAGGCAACCGAATTGGGTATTCCTATGATTCAGGCTGACGCTTTCCAGAAGTTGCTTGACACCGGTTCTATTTAAGTAGCTGCGCTAATTCTGCAGCATGCGTAATTGATACGTATTTACGCACGTACTCCACCAGTTGTTGCTGAAACTCAGCGCCGTGGCCTTTGTTCGCACAAGCCAAATGGGCGAGTTCGTGCAGCAACAGCAGTTGCGTTGGCTTCGCTTTGCGAACTGCAATGCACCACTCATCACTAAACGCTAAACCAAGCAAGTCGCTCGACATTTTCTGACGAACAAGTGCTGGTGGGTCTAAGTCTTCGTTTTCAGCAATGGTGGTAATCCACGCAGTTGCATCATCCATGCTGAGGGCTCGAGTTGGAGAGCTATTTTCAAGCGCATCTTCAGCCGCGTACACACGTAATGCCTCAGAACTAGCCATTTCTGCCAGTTCCTAATTGTCGACTGGAATTGCCGAAACTATTGCGACCGCTTGAAAACTGTTGACCAGCGCGGTGACCAGCACCAAAGGCTTCGCGGTCACTGCGGTAATTGCTGGTGGTGCTGTGCAAATGCGGCGTGCTCTGCACCATCACACGTCGTGCGCGTTCGGCGCGTTCAACAAGCACCAAACCAACGCCTGGAGATTCTTTGGCGATGGTTTGGTGTTCTTTTGCAAGCTTTGCGCCAATGGCCTCGCAATACCCGCGCCACCATGAAGTTTTGAAACGACGGTCGCCTGCAGGAATAGAGCGGGCGGCAAGTAAGTCGGCAGCTGTGTATAGGGCTTCGAGAGAGAACAGATCGTTTTCGGTACCGAAGGCAACCATGATGACTTGGTTTGGGTTTGGTTCCATCATGTCGCGATATGCATGACAGGAAACCGCATTAGCGATGTTCCACAACAATGTTCCGCGACGCACTCGGTATTGACCGGTGATCGTAAAGGTTTTTGATGTCACCGTTTCGTTGTCGAACGAGCGTTTGTTGATGGAGCTTTCGTCAATGTCGTACTTCTGCATTAACCGAAAGGCGAGTGTTAATGCGGTCTCTGCTTCTGCCTGAGGGGTGTTTGGGTGGTTGGCCTTTTCCAGAATGGCGCGCACCTTGGCATGCAGGTTGTCGCGATTCGTCATGCCGTCAAGGTACTCAATGGGTGCACGGTGAAAGTGCTAGTCCATTTTGCGGGATTCGGCTATTGCCTCTGCACACAATTTGTCAACATGAGCAATATCTACGTTTGATTGCTGCGCCATGTGGACTAGCCAAATTAACGATTGCAGGTTCGACTCAAAGTCAACTTGTGAACGAATATTGGCGCGTGCGGCCTGACGGTTCTGACTGACCATGACAAACGTGGAAAGAAAAATTGCCTCAAGACTTACGATCATGGTGAGCAATCCGAACGGGTATTTGTCAAACTGCAACGAAGCGCCAACGAAACCAACGTTGAGCGCAATCCAAATAACGAACCACACTGTGTGGAGGTACACAAAGTTCAGCGACCCAGCAAAACCGGTGACGCGATCGGAAACTTTGTCCTGAACCTCGCGTGCATGGCGCCAGCGCGTGCGCTCGTTTGTGATTTTCCAGTGAGACAGGCTGAATAATTTGCCGTCCTCGACCCCATCTGTTTTATCGATGATGCGGCAGGCTTCACAAGTAATGGTCGAGTGTGGAGTGGCGTTGGTCATGGGACAACCGTACGCCCAATTAATGAAGGGAATGGGCACTTGGTCGGCTGGTAGTTTTCACTTCTGGAAGAAACGAGGGTCGTATGGCATGGTTGAAGCGCAAGGATGCTGAACCAGTAACGCCTGTCCACCAACTTTCCGAAGAAGAATTTCAGTCCCTATCACGAATTAGTGCAACCATGGACGCACTCCCACTTGGGGTGGTGGTCATGTCTAGCGATGGATCCAATATGTGGAGCAACAGTGCTGCCGACAGTCTGTTTACGCCACAATCTGACGATCACATTTTGTTTGTTGAGAGCCTTGAAGGACTGTTGAGAGAAGCTCTAAACGGCACGATCGGTCAAACAGAGCTCGAATTTGGTGACCAAGTGATTCGCTCTATTGAAATTGCCACGGTAATGCTCGCCGACGGTGGTGCTGCAGCAATTGTCGAAGATATCACTCAGCGATTGATGATTGACCGCGTGCGTACCGATTTCGTAGCCAACATCAGTCACGAATTGCGCACACCAATCGGCGCGATTTCGCTGATGGCGGAAAACCTCATTGCTGAAATGGGCGAATCAGAATCTGCTCGCTTAGCGGAAATTATTTTGAACGAAGTTACTCGCTTGAATGAAACCGTGAATGACTTGCTTGAACTTGCTCGCATTGAATTTGACGGTTTATCAAAGCGCGAGTCCATTCATACAGCTCGGGTAATTGACGAAGCCGTTGGCCGAATTCGTAGCGCAGCGCTTGCGAAGTCGGTGATGATTGTTGTGGAAGATAATCCCGATATGTCGGTTATTGGTGATCGAGCACAATTGGTGTCTGCAGTTGGAAACCTGATCGACAATGCGGTGAAATACAGCGCACAAGGTTCGATCGTGAAGATTGAAGTGCGTCGTGAGGATGGCCGCATGCTTATTTCGGTGGCTGACAACGGCCCAGGTATAGCGGCCGAGCACCTTGGACGCGTGTTTGAACGTTTCTATCGCGTTGATGACGCCCGTAGTCGTGGAACTGGTGGAACAGGGCTTGGACTGGCAATCGTGCGACATATTGCTCTGTTGCACGGAGGCGATGCCAGCGTGACATCTGAAGTTGGTGTTGGCTCCACCTTCACACTTTCGATACCAGCTGTATAAAAGCAAAAAACCCGCCCCCATCAAAATGAGGACGGGTTTTTTGTTGTCAGAGGAACCTAATTGTTGCTTTCTCCAGCCTTTACTGGCTTGACAGGGGGACTGCCAAGCGCGGCGAGCGCTGAAGAACGTGCAGCATGTGCGGCAGACATTGCTGAGGTGAAAGTTGTGTATGCAGCTTTCTTTTCCTGGTCTGTTACTGCTGCTTCTCGAGCGGCCTTGCGAGTGCTGTTGGCAGTACGCATGGCTTCAAGAAAGGTTTTTTCGATTGCCATTTTTGATTTGATGTAGTTCTGAAATGCAACGCGGTATGTCTGAATCGCATTTACATAAGCAGCACGTTGTTCAGGCGTTGGCTTAGATTCATCGTGCTTTTTAGGTACGGAAGTTGAAGAAGTTGGTACAGAAGATGTTGGGATTGTTGTCGATGAAGAATTATCGGCAAGCGCAACTGTTGCTCCGCTTGACATTACGAGGGCGATGGTTGTGACCACCAATGATTTCTTTGCTAGGCGTTTCATGGTTTCTCCTCAGTGGTTGGTTTCTTGTTATTCACCATAAACAATGAATTTGTGGGAATCCTGTGAATTGAGAAGGAGAGAAGTGGGGAGTTGGTCGGAGTTGTAGGTTTGGTTTATGGCTGCAGCCCGGATTTTGGTAGCTGACGACGACGAGGCCGTATGCGACACCGTTGAAGATGCTTTACACCTTGCTGGCTACCTCACGATGAGGGCTAGGGATGGGCAGATGGCGCTTGATCGAATTCGTAGTGACAGGCCTGACTTGGTGATTTTGGATGTCAACATGCCCAAGATGGATGGTTTTGAAGTGCTGCGGAAAATGCGTTCGCTCAGCATTGAGACTCCGGCAATTTTGTTGACGGCACGCCATGAGCGTGAGGACACAGTGACTGGTCTCAAGCTAGGTGCAGATGATTATGTCAAGAAGCCTTTTGGGCTTGAAGAACTACTCCTTCGCGTGGCTGCAGTGCTGAGACGTGTTGGTGGGGACAGTGATTCAGTTTTAATGTGCGGAATTGTTTCTTTGAGTGTTGCAAGACACGAAGTGTTGTGTGCCGGAAAGGTAATTGATCTGTCGCCTACAGAGTTTCGATTGCTTGAATATTTGATCGAAAATAAGAACAGAGTTCTCACTAAACAACAAATATTGGATGCAGTTTGGGGCATTGATTTTGATTCCAGCACAACAGTGGTAGAAACCTTCATTTCATATTTGCGTAAAAAGATGACCCCTGAAATTGACAACATGCTCATTACCGTTCGCGGTATTGGATTTAAGTTGGTTGATAAGGCGTGAAATTACGAACTCGACTTGCGCTACTCGTTGGTGTCGTGTTCATCATCGGTGGAGGAGCTATCGGAGGTACGAGCGCGTTGATTGCACGGCAAGAAGCTGTTGGTGCGCTTGACGGAGTCCTCAACGACGCAATTTCAGTTGTTAAGAATGACCCTGCCCAAGACGTCTCGGCAGTTCTTGCATTTGCAGATTCAAGCCCAGTTCCAATTAGTGCGATGCTGTTTTTTGATGACAGTGCAGCAGTTGTTTTGGTGGAGTCCCGCGATGGAACTGAAACTGTGCGCTTTCCGAATCTCAGTATCGCCGAAATCACACGAGCGGCAGAGCAGCACATAAGTAAGTCGGGATTGGTGAAGTTGCGGATTGCTTCGTACTCAACAGGCGACGGAGAGTGGTTGGTTGTCGGTTCGTCAATGACGAGCATAAATAATCAATTTGGAAAATCGTTATTACGCAGTATTCAGCTTTCGTTGCTCATCGCAGCATTTATGGTTGCCCTTGTCTATTGGTTGATTCGACGCGCATTGTTGCCAATTGCGCGTGTTACCCAAGACGCACAGGCAATTGCTGACGGTGATTTAGATCGAGAACTTGTCCCCGCGGGTGGCAGAAACGAAATTGGAGAACTTTCAACTTCATTACATGCGATGGTGAATTCACTTCGTGAGGCAATGGAAAGCACTGCACATTCTGAGTTGTTAATGAGAGAATTTTTGGGAGACACATCGCATGAATTGCGAACGCCATTAACGGTGATCCGCGGATATATCGAAATTTTGAATAGTGGCCAGGAGCTTTCGGAAGAGCAGCACGAACGTGCAATGAGCAGACTGGTTAGCGAATCGCAGAGAATGTCACAGACAATCAACGACCTGCTTTTGCTTGCCGAACTGGGTGAGGTGAGACATGAAATGTCTGAGGCTGTTGACTTGTCACTACTGGTTACAAACCACGTTCGTGATTTTTCAGAGCAGCAAAAGAATCGGACTGTGAAGTCGACCATTGCAAGTGATGTGAAAGTGTTGGGGAACAGCGAGCAGCTCTCGCGCATGATCTCAAATGTGATTTCAAATATTTCTCGACATACTGCGGAAAATGCCGAAGTTGAAATAGTCCTCACGCACATGGACGGAAACGCAGTCCTCATTTTTGACGATGCTGGCCCAGGGTTGAGTTCAGAATTGTATGCGCGCTCAAAAGAAGGATTTCAGAGGTTTGATCGAGCGCATTCAAAATCTGGTGGTGGATTCGGGTTGGGATTGTCGATCCTGTCTTCAATTGTGCAGCGACACAATGGGGTGCTATCCCTCACGCGAAGTTCGCTTGGTGGCTTACGTTCTCAAATAACATTGAAAATGGAATGAAGGTACATCGAGTTGTCATTGTTCTGTCTTTGCTCGTTGGAGCACTGTTTGGATTAGCCGGACCAGTTCAGGCGACAACAACGTGCAGGGAAACCGGTGAAGGTTGTGCTGTTGGCATGATTGGCCCAGGCGGAGGCGCGGTGTTCTATGACGCTGGCGCGTTGCAATGGTGGGGCCGTTTTCTTGAAGCGCGCATGGAGCCAAAGGCTTTTGGGTCTAGTTGGGGGCCGCGATCATCGTTGTATGTAGATGGTCAAGACGGACTTTCTGCAACTACGTTGCGGATGCGTTCGATGCAGATCGGAATGGGTTCAAAAAATACTCAGTTGATGCAGTCAAAATTTGGCGCAGAGAGCGTTGCTGGGAAAATTCGTGCAGGGTGGAGCATTCCCTCTGCTGATGAACTTGATGCTTTGTACAACTACCTGAAGTTAGGCGGCACAGGTCGTTTTTATAGTGGTGCTATTTGGACGTCTTCGGAGCAGAGTGCAACATTTGCGTGGTACGAACAATTTAAAGACGGAACGAAATTCACTGATGCAAATGGAATCATTATGGGGCTAGGCGGAAATAAAGATCTGACTATGAACCCGTATCACCAAGGATCATTCGCATCACAAAAATTTGGCGTGGCGACTGTGCGGGCTTTTCCGCCGACTTCTGGAACGCCACCGACTCCCGCTGTTGTTACTTCGGCCCGACAGAGTGCGCAATGTTCTACTGGATTGAGTTGCGCCATTGGTGACGTTGGCCCCGGTGGTGGCGTGGTTTTTTACGACGCCGGTTCAACTCAATCATGGGGAAGGTACTTAGAGGCGGCTCCTGCAAGTTGTGAAATTTCAGGAGTTCCATTTAAACCTGAAGGCGGAGTGCAAGGTTTGTATGCCTTGCAAATAGATCGAGTGCGTGCAAAAGCAATAGGAATGGGTAAAGCAAATACTGATCTGATCGTGCAAAAATATGGAGCGCTACGAAATCATGCTGCTGCCTTAGTGCGAGCCCAAGCATGCAATGGTTTGACCGATTGGTTTTTACCTTCGTCGAATGAGTTAAACCTTGCATGGCGCGTACTTGCTCAAAACCGAATTGATCGCGATCCGACCCCAATTGGCGGTTTCGATATTGGCTACTACTGGACATCCTCCGATTACAACGGCACGGAAGCGTGGACTCAATATTTCAACGATGGTCAACAGTTCGATCGGGTGCAAACGCTGTCTGCCAACAAGCAACCTCCAAATCGCACATTTAAGGTGCGTGGTGTTCGCGCATTTGGCTAAGTTGAAGGCGTGAAAATTCCTGATGGTTTGCGGTACACACCTCAACATGAATGGGTGCTTGTAGACGGAGAATCTGCTCGAATAGGAATAACCGATCTCGCACAGGACGCATTGGGCAATATTGTCCACGTTCAACTTCCTGTAGTTGGGCAGTCCGTTCAGTCTGGGGCAAGCGCGGTAGAAGTTGAGAGCAGCAAAAGTGTGAGCGACATTTATTCGCCAATTAGCGGAAGTGTGGTGCTTGTGAACGAGTCGTTGGCATTGGAGCCAGGCTTAGTGAATTCAGATCCGTATGGCTCAGGATGGCTGTACGAAGTACAAATGTCGTATGACGAAACGCTTGAAGGCTTATTAACCGCTGATGAATATCGGGCCCTAGTTAATTAGTCGGTATAAAACTTCCACGTATATGTGAGAACTTTGCGTTCCGCTTGACCAATTAGCCAAAACTTGACTTTGCCAATGTGCTCGCCCTGTTTTAATTCTTCAATTGGCGCGCCCGCTTGCGGCAAGTAGCTAATTGTGAAATTTCCTGGGTCATAAATGGCTGTTGGTGGCAAATCAATTTGTGCTCCGGGCGCTAGTGCAGATCCAGTCGTAACTAATTCATCAAGACGAGTAGTGGGAAGCTCAACTCCATCAATGAACAATGTTGCTTCGTAGCCATCAATAAAGTCGACAATGATTTGTGATTGCCGAAGCACGCGTTCGCCTTGGCCAGGAGAAATATTTTCAATCGCATCTGGCAAATTTGTGGCGTCGCGGCCAGTGAGCCCAGAGTTCAATCCCATGACAAAAAGTACGACACCTGCCGAAATCCCCATACTGGCTAACAAAAGTTTTGGGTCAATCTTCATGACCTCTATTCTCGCTTATTTTTGGGTATGTCCGTTATTCGTGCGGAGAGCAAAACGACTAGATTTAATGCACACATGGCAAGTACTGATTCGATGATTGGCGCGGTTCTCGCGCACCGATACCGCATAGATGCACCGCTTGGCGGAGGATCTGGGAATTCGGATGTATTTGAGGCAACCGACATTCGCTCGCGCAAGCGGCTGGTGCTGCGCTTATCCGCTGCTGAAACACTCGTTGATCTCGAATCTGGCGTTCTCACCGCAACCGATGGGGTAGAGCTGTTCAAGCGACAGACCCAAATGCTTGCAGGAATGTCGCATGCTTCACTCGCGTCAATTGAGGACTGGGGAACCGAAACCATTGCGGGAACGTTGTATGTATTCACCGTTTTGGAGAGCTATAGCGGTGGAACATTACGCCAAATTTTGGACCGTGGTCGCCGACTCACTCCTTCGCAAGCACTTGTCGCAGGCCTCGATGTTTGCCGTGCTTTGCATTTCATTCATGGCAAAGGATGGGTGCACGGCGACGTACGCCCAGCAAACATTTTTATTGGCGATGATGGGCGAGTGCGACTTGCCGGCCTCGGCATGAAGCGAATAGTGATCGCCGAAAAGATGAGTGTTGAGCAAGCAAACTACGCGGCGCCAGAAGTTGCTAGTGGCGAACAGCCCAGTGCACAAAGTGATGTGTATTCGCTTGCAACAACGCTGCTCGAATCAATAACTGGTGTATTGCCATTTACTGGAGATACGGCTGCCATCACTTTGTCAAACCGCATCGGAAAACTTCTTTCAGTTTCTGCAGATCTTGGACCGATCGCCGCTCCACTAGAGCGAGCCGGACGACCAGATGCCACGGAGCGTTACACAGCACTTGATTTTGGCAAAGCGCTAGCGGGAATTGCCGAGAAGATGCCGCTTCCGACGCCGATAGAGCCATTGGCAGCAAGTTCGTTTGCTGAATTGATTGAGCAGAAGGAAGCAGAGCACACAGGCGAGATTGTGCGTCCAAAAGTTGATGAGACACAAGACGTAACAATCCCGATGAATTCTGCTCCAGACTCGTCAGGTTCAATGCTGAAGATAAAAGACGGAACCAAGGACGAACCAATTGTTGTGGCTTCTGAAGGTGAAGTTCGTAGACATAAGCGATTGTGGGTTATTGGTGCAGTTATTGCCCTTTTGGTCGCCGGAGTTGTTGGCTTCCGCGTAGTGGTGAAGCAAGCACACACCATTCCTCCGCTTGCCGGAATTATTGAAGGCGAAGCAAGAAACCTCATTGCATCAAATGGATGGACAATTGTCGTTACTTCGGAACGCAACGACGAAATTCCAGCAGGGTCTGTAGTGCGAACCGAACCCGCCGAAGGATCGAAGTTGAAGGAAGGTCAAACGCTGACCATCGTGATTTCTGAAGGACCAACGTTTGCAACACTCCCCGACGTTTCAGGAGCTGATGCGCAGTCAGCAATTGATCAATTGACTGCACTAGGACTTGCGGTAACGCCACGCGATACTGCAAGCGAAGACGTACCTGCAGGAACAGCAATTGGCTGGAATGTGCCAGAGCAACCAGGATTGAATCCTGGAGATCAACTACTAAAAGGAACAGCAATTGATGTTCTGGTGTCGGTTGGGCCTGCAATGCGCGAAGTTCCAACCATCGTTGGACTCAAGCTTGAAGATGCACAGAAACTTGTTACTGATTTAGGTTTGACGTTGCTCGAAACTCCAGCGGCGAAAAGCAATGGTGCCGACAAGGGATTAATTGGTGCACAGTCACCAATTCCGGGTGAAAAAGTGGCGCGCGATACCGCTATTGCATATTCAATTTCGCTTGGCCCAGACTTAGTGAAGCTTCCATATTTAGTTGGAAATCATCTGGACACTGTGCAAAAGCGCTTGCAAGATGCTGGTTTTGTTGTGGGAAGTGTCACAGGTAATCAAAAGAGCAAGCTGAAGCAGGCCTTAATTGCTGGAAAAGCAGTGAAAAACAATGCGATGGTGGCACGTGGCGCAACCGTCGATCTTGTCTTTCCGTAATCGATAATCACATCTGGTTATCGCTTCATAGTGGGCCACGCAAGTACGGTGTAAGCCGTGCAACGCGACGAACATCTTCCGCCTTCTGCGCACAATGAGCCAGGAGTAATTGACTCTGGCGGCGTTGACGAGATCTCGGTCATTCCGTGGTCAACGCTTTTGAAGCATCGCATTACCAAACGAGTCGGACTCACTCATCGCAAAGCCACGCTTGGCGTGTTGCTAGCCAGTGTGTTCACGGTGAGCTTCACCATCACATTGTTGGTGGTGTCGCTTAAAACCGTTGCCGACGACTTGGGTAGCACGGTCACCATCATGAGCTGGACAATTACTGGTCCGCTTCTCGCTTTTGGCGTAGTTGGGCCGGCATTTGGAAAAGCAGGAGACCTCTGGGGCCACAAGCGAGTGTTTGTTTATGGGCTTGTAGGCGCAGCCATATTTTCGTTAGCAAGTGCCTTCGCATGGAACGATATTTCGCTCATTGGCTTTCGCACGCTCAGCGCCGCAGCCGGGTCTGCAACAGGACCTTCTGCCATGGCGTACATCAATCGGATGTTTCGCGCCGATGAGCGTGTTCGTCCACTTGGCTATTGGAGTTTTGTCACTGCTGGCGCTCCGGTAATTGGTGTAGTTGCAGGTACTCCACTTGTTGAAATATTTGGTTGGCGAGTGATCTTCTTTGTTCAGGCCCCGTTGAGTTTGCTTGGAGCATTAGTTTCGTGGCGATTGTTGCCAGAAACTGATCGTCGTGACAATGTGCGATTTGATGTGAAGGGTTCGCTCACACTTGGTGCCGGCGCTGTTCTCATTTTGCTCACCATCAACCGGGGTAATTCGTGGGGTTGGACAAGCCCTGAAACTCTTGGAACAGGAATTGCTGGAGTACTTGCTCTGTTGTTCTTTTATCGCATCGAATCAGTGGCGAATGATCCGCTCATGCCAGTGAAATGGTTGAAAACTCGCAACGTTGCATTCCCTGTCGTTACTCAAGGCTTGATGAATATGGCCTACATGGGGAGTTTCTTGCTAGTTCCACAAATGCTTGAAAATGCCCTGGGCTATTCGCCTTCCCACATTGGTTGGTTAGTAATTTCTCGGCCACTGACGTTTTCATTGATTGCCCCGTTCGCAGGTTTTTTTGTGGGGAAATTAGGCGAAAGAAAAACAGGAATGCTCGGTGCATTCATGATTCTTCTCGCAATGGTCGCCCTCATCTCGGTGCAATCCCCGAATAGCGATTGGAAAGTAGTGCTGGGGCTTTCCATGACTGGTTTTGGAATGGGAATTGCTGCACCGTCGCTTACGGCGTTGCTTGCCGCCTCGGTGAAGGAAAGCGACATGGGTGTTGCAAGCGCAATGCAGCAACTGATGTCGCAAATGGGTGCGGTGCTCGGTGGCGCCCTCATGATTGCCGTGCACGACATTACGGAAAGCAGCGGCAAAGTGATCAGTTATTCATATGGGTTACTTATAGGAGTAGCAGCAACAGTGGCGGCAATAATTACGGCCAGCTTGGTTCGCTCAACAGAAAATTAAATTTGAGAAGTAATGGCCATAATTTCGGCTGCAACTTGATCTGCTAAATCATCCTTAGGTATTGCAATTTGCATTTGCATCATTTTTGTCATGTCGCCATCAACTTTTATTTTTCCTGACAGAAAAGCCTGCATCCCTGCCTGAGGGTCTTGTTCAAGAAAAATTGCCCGAGCAGTTGCGTAATCAGTCGTCACTGTGAGGTCCGGGTTGTCGAGATGACCCAAGTCCATCACGAGTTCACCAGATGACGTGTCGATATGGCTATGAATAACTCCATCGCCAAATGGCACATTCTTGACTACTTGATTCATGCGAATAGATACTGGGATTTTTGGTGCTTGACCTTCAAATTTGGCGCGAATGAGACGCGCTTCAGCAATCCATTCAGGCGAAAGAAACGGGTTTGGCACGTGAGGCAGGCTAGTTGTTTGCAGCGCGAATTGCATCTCGTGTGTCAATTGCAACAGCACGACTGGCCTGAGCGAAGTCTTCGCCACTGCTGGCGTATAACACTGCACGCGATGAATTGATGATGAGGCCAGTTCCTTCATCATTGCGACCTGCGCGAACGGCTGAATCGATGTCACCACCTTGTGCTCCAATTCCCGGAACGAGGAAAGGCATGTCGCCAACAATTCCCCGAACTTCAGCTAGTTCCTGAGGGTATGTTGCGCCCATCACCAGTGCGGTATCGCCAATGTCGCGCCACTTTGCTGCTGCAGTGATTGCAACGTGTTTGTAGAGCGAAGTTCCGTTCACCATCTTTGACTGGAATTCTCCACTGCCGCCATTAGAAGTACGACACAGCACGATGGTTCCCTTGCCTACAGTTTGCAGAAATGGCACGAGCGAGTCGGTTCCCAAATACGGATTAACTGTTACGGCATCGGCCTGGTAGCGCTCAAATGCTTCACGCGCATATAACGCAGCGGTGTCGCCAATGTCTCCACGTTTGGCATCCAGAATTAACACCACGTGTGGGTATTGCGTACGAATGTGGTCGCACACTGCCTGCAGTTGTGATTCTGCGCCAACAGCAGCGAAGTACGCAATTTGCGGCTTGAAAGCACACACGGTGTCGGCGGTTGCATCAATAATGTCGATGCAGAACTTTTGAATGCCGAGCGGATCGTTCTTGAGGTGTGCAGGAAGCTTGTTGACGTCGGGATCGAGACCCACGCACAATGCTGAATCAGATTTCGCCCATGCGGCATTGAGCTTTGAATAAAACGACATGGTTGGTTTCAGTCAGCGATCGAAATGGCGCCGGTTGGGCAGAGTTCTTCAGCGGCAGTTACTTGTGCACGGAGATCTTCGCCTGGTGTTTCTTGAAGGATGTGCAGCATTCCGTCATCGCGAATTTCAAACACAGTTGGGGCTTGGTGTACGCAACCGCCAGTGGATGCGCACATGTCGAAATCTACGGTTACGCGCATGCCTCAACAGTAGTTGAGGTCGATGAAATTGAATTACTTAGATTTAACTCCCAGGAATTCCTGTGCCACCTCAAATATCCCGGCTGAATCAAGTCTGTAGTGGGCGTATAGCGAAGCTGGTGGGCCAACTGGCACGTGTACGTCAGGGATTCCATGACGGTAGAGCCGCGTGTGTCCAAGTCCGCCATCCATGAGTGCTTCAGCAAAAGCAGTACCAAGACCGTTGGTCCGGTTGTGTTCTTCTACCGTCAAAATATTTCCGTGCGAAGCAATCTCCGAGAGAGCATCAAAATCGAATGGCTTCAATGTATGGAAGTCATAGACAGAAGCATGAATCCCAGATGAAGCAAGTTGGGTTGCAGCCTCAAGTGATGGATAGACCTCCGAGCCAGTTGCAACAATTGCCAAATCTGAACCAGATCGCAATTTGATGGACTTTCCGAAGGTGAGTTTCGGGACCTCTTCATACACTTCAGGGTCTCGCCCGCGTCCTAATCGAATGTACATCGCGCCATCGTGGGTAAGTGATTCTCGAAGAATTGCTCGAAGGTGATTGGCATCAGTCGCACAAACAACAGTTAGATCTGCGATTGTGCGCATAATTCCAATATCTTCCAGGCTGTGGTGACTAGTTCCGTAGAATCCCATTGAAATTCCGGAGTGATGACCGACTACGCGAACTGGTAGATGCGGATATGCGCAATCAGTTCGGATTTGTTCGCAACCAAGGAGAGCCGCAAAAGCGGAAAATGTTGCTGCAAATGAAATTCTCCCACTTGCTGCGAGCCCTGCAGCGATCGAAATCATGTTCTTTTCGGCGATACCTGTATTGAAAAATCGATCAGGATGGCGTTCGGCAAAGTCAGACGAACGATTTGCCTTTGCTAGGTCTGCCGTCAAAACAACAATTCGTTCATCTTGATCGGCCAGGTCTGCCAGTTCTTCTCCAAAGACAAATGCTGGAATGGCCTTGGTTGAACTACCGTCGACAGATCTTCCGTCCTTAAATTCGGTACCAACATTTGCAGTTCCACGAAAAAATTCACTTTGATCCTGACTTTGTGACATATTTTTCTACCTTTCTGTTCCTGCAATTAAGCCTTCAGATAGTTCAGTCATTACATCTTCATAATCTTGTCCAACGAGATTTCCGACGTGCCAATGTGTCGATAGCTCCATACGTTTTACCCCACGTCCTTTGATAGTTTTTGCGACGATTAGATGTGGAGCGCCGTTTGCAGAACGTGGAAGATCAGACATCGTGTCCAGAATTTCATCTAGGTCATGTCCATCAATAGTCCTAGTGACCCAGCCAAATGAGGCAAAGCGTTCATCGATCGGTTCGACATTCATTACGTCTTTCACGAATCCATCAATGCAAAGCTGATTGTTGTCAACAATTGCAACAAGATTGCCGAGTTTGTGATGACCGGCGAACATCGCAGCTTCCCATATTTGCCCCTCGCAAAGTTCCCCGTCTCCGAGCATGCACCAAGTCTTGTGGTCGGATCCACTGATCCTTCCGGAGAGAGCGATACCGGCTGCGATCGATAATCCATGGCCGAGAGAACCAGAACTAAAATCAACGCCCGGTATTTTTTTCATATCCGGATGGTCCCCAAATGGATTTCCAAACTTTGTAAATTCGTCTAAAAGTTTTTCATCAAAGTAGCCAAGTCGCCCCAAAATTGGGTAGAGGCCGATTGCCGCATGACCTTTTGATAATACGAATCTGTCTCTTTCACCCCACTTGGGATTTTGTGGATCGATTCGTAGTTCGGCAAAATATAACGAAGCAAAAAGCTCTGATGCAGAAAACGACGAGGCATAATGTCCCGCTCCAGCTATTCGGGAGAGCCTGACAGTTTCCTTCCGAGAAAACATCGCTTGTTCTTGTAAATGAGAGACAAGTGTTGCTCTCTCCGTACTTCCTCGTCTTGGAATCATTAATCCTCCATTAGCTGTTGAGTACTTGCGTGTTAAGGCCTAGTTGAATGAGCTGCAGGTCCAAAAGTTCAAGCTGTCTATCGGGAGGAAAAAGTTCGGGATAAATTAACGCTTGAAGTCCAAGACCATCGAGAAACGCAATTAATACGTCAGTAAGATTTTTTGCAGAAATTTCAGATTTTCGAGAAGACGCAATGCTTGAAATCAGTTCGAGCACGATGTTGCGCCATCGGTCATGATCTTCGTGTTCTAAACCTCGTAATTCTGGATGAATGAGCGCTCGGCCCCAAAAATTCACATCTAGTGCAAGCTCGACTGTCCGATCGTTATCAATTGGGAGTACCTGCGCCAAAACTTCGCGCAGAGCCAAGTTTGGTTCTGTTTTCGAAATGATGTCACTAATTCTTTTAGAAATTTGCTCGTCTGCGAGTTCTAGGGCCTGACGGAGGATGTCTTCCTTGTCGCTGAAGTAGTGAGCGAGCGATCCTGCAGAGCACCCAGCTTCTTTCGCTATGGCTCGAATTGTCGTCTTTTCAAGTCCATCTCTGGCAATAACTCTTAAAGTGGCTGAAAGAGCGCCAAACCTTTTCAAGTCAAATTTGGACTGTTCTTTCATTTTGGGCTGTGTTCCCTCTCATAGATTCTGGCGACAAGGTTTCACTTGACATTTGTCACTTGGATGCGACATTATAAGACGGATGTCCGAATTACAAATCGGGCACCTGAAGTTCATTAATCAACAACGTTGGGGGAACAATCA
>Ga0194044_10000069_pt1 | contig 38057 bp, 31 predicted proteins | sample JunL4417m_MetaG_FD_155460 | JGI IMG/M metagenome (GOLD analysis project Ga0194044, IMG submission 155460) | Anoxic zone freshwater microbial communities from boreal shield lake in IISD Experimental Lakes Area, Ontario, Canada - Jun2016-L442-17m | ecosystem: Environmental > Aquatic > Freshwater...
AATTCGGATGGAAACGACAGCAGATCCATCTCGGTCGCAAGACGACGATGATCTCGCTTCTCAGCTTCTGCGAGTCGCGTGATGTGCTCTTCGAGCGCAGCCTTTGACTCCCATGCAGTTCCATAGATGCGCTGCAGCATCGGACCCTTTTCGTTTCCGCGCCAGTACGCACCGGCAACTTTCATCAGAGCAAAGTGGCCGAGTCGCGCAGTACTTGGAACGTGAGGGCCTCGACACAAGTCAACAAAACTTTCGGTATTGCGATACACACTCACAGCACCATCACCAGAAACTTCGCTTGCATCTGATCCGTCTGCTGCACCAGTTGTTACACGCTCGATAATTTCGCATTTATATGGCTGATCTGCAAACAATGCAAGTGCGTCCACCGCACTCATCTCCGAGCGAACAAATGGCTGATCGGCTTTTACGATTGCACGCATGCGCTCAGTAATTGCTTCGAGGTCGTTGTCACTGAATGTCTTATGGTCAGGCAGCTCAAAGTCGTAATAGAAACCATCTTCGATCGCAGGACCAATGGTGAACTTCGCACCAGGGAAATGCTGCAATACCGCTTGTGCCAGTACATGAGCCGTGGAATGACGAAGTACGTGTCGACCAGCATCGGAGTCTGCGGTGATGATGGCGACTTGGGCACCGTTGCTCAACTGAACCGAGATGTCTACCTCGTTGCCATTGACCACAGCTGCAAGTGCGGCCTTGGCCAAACGCGACCCAATGGATTGAGCCAAGTCGAGTGCCGTTGACCCAGTTGGCAACGTACGAACAGAACCGTCTGGCAGGGTGACATCAAGAGTTGCAGCATTCATCGCATCACCAGTCTAGGTTCGCAGGCCTTACGCGGACCGCCCTATTTCGCAGATGCGATTGGCTCTTTGAGGACTCCACCCAACGGAACTTCAGGTTGCTGGCGTTTGCTGGCGTATACGTTTCGATATTGCTGCCCTGTCATTGACTGAATTTCAAACATCACTTCGTCAGTCATTTCGCGCAACAGTAAATGGTCATCGGTTCGGTGTGCATATCGCTCTGGCAAAATCGCTTTACCAATTTGGATGCTGACGCGACCACCTACTCGTGGCAGTTTTGCGTCAGGCGGTTGAATTTCGCGTGTGCCAACAATGCCAACAGGAAAAATTGGACAATTGAGTTTCACCGCTAACCGTGCGGCACCAGTTTTCCCTTTGTACAGCATTCCGTCTCTGCTGCGAGTTCCCTCTGGGAAAATGCCAAACAATTCACCACGTTGCAAAACATTCTCTGCCGCATCGAGCGCAACTTGAGCTTTTTCGCCGCCTTCTCGATCAACCGGAATCATGCCAAGTGCGGGAAACAATCGACGCGTCTTCCATGAATCTAAATACTCGCTCTTGCCAATAAACGAAATATTGCGCGGCGCGTGAATGATAAGGAAAGCGGAGTCAAGAAAACTGACATGATTTGCGCACAAAATCGCAGGCCCAGATTCGGGAAGTTGTTCAAACCCTTGCAAGTCAAAACGCCACAGGCGATTGGTCACCACTTTCACAGCAGGTCGTATTCGCGATTGCAACTCGGTTGCTCCCGAGTACAAGGCGTCGACCCGCGTCGACATCAGATAGTGACCCCTAGTATCCGCGCGCACTCTCCTACCGCTAGGCCATTTTTGGCTGCAGCATCAATAAGTGAAACCGCAGTTGGCGTGTCGAGATCGTTGTCAAGTGCTGCTCGTACATCTGCAAGCAACTTGGCATCACCTTGAAGATCGCCAACCGCTGCAGCCGACTTCCAAAGTGCAAGTCGCGCCTCATTGCGCGCCATCAATCCGTCGTCCCATTCCCACTCCGTGCGATAGTGATGCTCAATCAGTCCCAACCGAATTGCCATCGGATCATGTTGCGTTCGCAGCTTGTCTACGAATACCAAATTACCGCGACTCTTCGACATTTTGTGGCCATCCATAGACACCATCGCTACGTGCATCCAATGCTTTACAAACGGTTGCCCAGTTGCCGCCTCGGACTGTGCCCGTTCGCATTCATGGTGTGGGAAAATCAAATCGCTTCCACCGCCGTGCAAATCGATAGTTGTACCAAGTTCGCGAAGCGCGAGCGCTGAACATTCAATGTGCCAACCAGGTCGACCTGCGCCCCACATGGTGTCCCACGATGGTTCGTCAGCAGCCGATGGATGCCACAACACAAAGTCGAGTGGATTGCGCTTATGTGGATCGTCAACATTGCCGCCGCGTTCTCGCGCAAGCGCAATCATGGTTTCACGGCTGTAGTGCGACACGCTTCCAAACTGAGGAAACTTCTCCACATCGAAATACACCGAACCGCCAGATTCATACGCAAACCCGCGATCGATCACCATGCCAATAAATCCACGGATGTCGGGAATGGCTGACGATGCGCGCGGGGTGCTGTGCACAGGTAACGCATTCAACGCTGTCATGTCAGATTCGAAACGTGCCTCCTCGCCTGCAGCAAGATCTAAATAGTGCACTCCGAGTTCGCGAGCCTTTGCAAACAACGGGTCGTCTACGTCGGTGACATTTCGTACACACTTCACTTGATGGCCCATGTCGATCAGTCGACGTTGCAGTACGTCATAGGAAATGAAAGTAAAGGCGTGACCCAAATGTGTTGCGTCATACGGCGTGATGCCGCACGTGTACATGAGCACGGTCGGACTTGGTGCAAATTCAACTATTTCTTGCTGAGCTGTATCGAATAATTTCATTGACAAAGTAATCAGTCCAATTTCATATTTCGACCGCTAATTGGGTCAACGTCAGGAATGCCCGTAAGCCGAGGAGCCACTCGAGTTTTATAACGCACATTGAGTTGCAACAGCACTGCCGTGAAAGCCTCAAGTGCGAGCGCGTTCGACAATCGACCGGTGCTCAGTGGCCTGCAGCCCGGAATTTGAGCAACAAGATCGCTTACCACTTCAATTGCTTCTGGAAAGTCTGAACAAATCAATACGTCGGAATCAACATGATGGTTCAAGTTGCCAAGCTCTTTAGCTGGCAAGTGCTGCATCGCAGCAACAACGCGACTCCCAGGAATTTCTGCCTGCACGTGTGCTGCAATGCTTCCACGAGGCGGAACTAACGGTTGAAACTCTTTACCAACCTTCACAAGCGCGTTCGCCATAGTGACAACAACTTTGCCGCGCAGCGCTTCAGCATGCTCGCCAACAATGGTGGCTGTTGAGTCCCAAGGTGTTGCAACCACGATCAAGTCGCAATTTGCGGCGTCTTCGTTTGTGCCGGTATCAAATGTCAACTTGTGGTCGGGCCACAGTGCAATGAGTTCAGCGGCCTTTTCTTCTGAACGTTCTTTCGACCGTGACCCAATAAGTACCTGATGACCGGCAACGCTCATTCGCAGGGCTAACCCGCTTCCCGCTGGCCCGGTGCCGCCAATAATTCCAATCCGCATAGGTGAAGCCTTACACAAACCACACTCGGGAACTACGGTCATAGGCATGGGAATTTTGGATGGGAAGAACATTGTCGTAACCGGCGTGTTGACCGACGCTTCACTCGCCTATGGAGTCGCAAAACTCGCACTTGAGCAAGGCGCCCAAATCATGCTTACTGGCGCAGGTCGCGGACTTTCGATTACGGAGCGAACTGCACGCAAGCTGAGCGCCGACATCATCGTGGTGGAGTTTGATGTCACAGTCGATGAACACATCGCGTCAGCCCGTGAGGCAGCCAAATCACAATTTGGCCGTGTCGATGGAGTGCTGCACGCCATTGGTTTTGCGCCGGCTGTGTGCCTCGGCGATGACTTCATGGCAGCGCAATGGTCAGATGTTTCAGTCGCCATGCAAGTTTCGGCATACTCTCTAAAAACATTGGCCGATGCATTCGTGCCATTAATGACAAGCGGCGGAACAATTGTTGGACTCGATTTCGACAACACTGTCGCATGGCCTGCATACAACTGGATGGGAGTTGCCAAGGCTGCTCTCGAGTCGACTAATCGCTACCTCGCAAAAGAACTGGGCAGCAAACAGATTCGCTGCAACCTCGTAGCTGCTGGCCCAATTCGCACGATGGCTGCAAAATCCATTCCAGGTTTTCAAAAGTTTGAAGACGTGTGGGATGACCGCGCACCTCTTGGGTGGGATGTCAACGATTCAAGCGGGGTAGCCCGCACGTGTGTGGCCATGCTTTCTGATTGGTTTCCTTGCACCACAGCAGAAATTGTTCATGTTGATGGTGGCTTCCACGCAATGGGCGTGTAGACCAATATCGCTTGCGTAAACCCCTTACTTCTCTCGCGATCTGTGTCGCTTCACTCGCTACTTCATGCATGGCGTTTACACCACATGTTTTCGCTGCTGCGTCAGACCCATTGCTGGCGCAACAATGGGGAATTTCTGCGATCGGAGCAGATCGTGTTTGGACAACGACAACTGGAAAAGGCGTCATTGTCGCAGTTGTTGATAGCGGCAGTGGTCCGCACCCAGACTTAGCGGAAAATCTGTTACCCGGACATTCATTCTTTGGAGCAGTTGAGTCACAAGACGGCACTGATATCGATTCGGGAGGACACGGCACTCACGTTGCAGGAATTATTGCCGCGGTAGCCAACAACGGCATTGGTGGTTCCGGCGTTGCACCAAATGCAAAAATTCTTCCCGTCCAAGTACTCGACCAAGCCGGCCAAGGCGATGCTCGAGATGTTGCAACCGGTGTTCGCTACGCAGCAGACAACGGTGCAAAGGTCATCAACTTGTCGCTCGGAGGTGCAACCGAAAGTTCAAGTTTGACCCAAGCCATTCAGTACGCAAACGATAAAGGCGTGCTTGTGGTTGCAGCCGCAGGAAATGGTGGCGCAACCGATAAACCAAAATGGCCAGCATCTCTTGACCTCACGCTTGCGGTGACTGCCGTAGACCCAGCAAACAACGCAACACCATTTGATCAACGCGGCGACTACATCGATATTTCCGCACCGGGAACCAACATCATTTCCACCGTCAAGGGTGATTACGCCGCACTGAGTGGAACCAGCATGGCTGCTGGTTTTATTGCAGGCTCTGCAGCATTACTCTTCGCCGCAGAGCCACGGGTCACCAACGCTCAAGTTCGCGATATTTTGTTGCGCACTGCAACCGACATTGGTGATCCGGGTCGCGACCAAACATTTGGCGTCGGGCTGGTCAACATGGTTGCTGCGTTAGCAGAACTACAACGTATGTTTCCACCAATTGCTGCTCCACAAATTTCAGCAGTTGGCCATGTAGGAGAATCCCTGAATGCAAGCCTGGATCTCATCACCAATGTGAATAACGTGAAATGGTTCCGCTGCGAAGCTACCGGCCCTGCCGCAATAGAGGTACCTGCTGATTGCCTCCCTATCACAAAGGCCACCAAGCGTTCTTACCTCACGACTCAGACGGATGCACGACACACGATTCGCGTCGGCATCACGTACACACGCTCCGGTTCTCAACAGTTCGCAATCTCCGGTGCAGTCGGACCGTTCTTTCCCATTTGGCAAGTTGCCAACACCGTAAAACCAGCGAGTACTACCGCACTTGCGAAACTGTTTAATACGTCGTCATCGGGCAGTCGCACTTACAAAGTTGTAAGTGGAACATGCCGCATTAGCGGAGTCAAAGTTGTTGCACCTTCGGCGCCTTCCGTATGCAGTATTCGAATGACCGTTGCAACACGCTCTCCATTTCCAAAACTGACCATTGTCGGCGACGTCACCGTTTCTTAACTGCTACACAAAGGCAAACATATGACCAATCGTTTGGCCGAACAGACCAGCCCTTACCTTCGCCAGCATGCCAACAACCCGGTGGATTGGTACGCATGGAGCGACGAGGCATTTACCGCAGCACGTGAACGCAATGTTCCGATTCTTCTGTCTGTTGGATATTCCGCATGTCACTGGTGCCACGTGATGGCCCACGAATGCTTTGAAGATGCAGAGACGGCTTCAGTGATGAACGCAATGTTTGTGAACATCAAGGTTGATCGTGAAGAACGTCCAGACGTTGACGCCATCTACATGGATGCGGTTCAAGCAATGACCGGCCGAGGCGGTTGGCCAATGACCGTCTTCCTGTCCCCTGATGGCAAACCATTCTTTGGCGGAACCTATTTCCCAAAACCTTCGTTCCTGCAACTGATGAACGCAATCACCGATGCGTGGAACAACCGTCGCGAGGACATCAATAACAACATTGACGCCTTAATGGAAGCACTCGAGCGCACTGCAAAAATTGAACAGCATTCAGACATTGCCGATTTCGCCACGTTCGACCTTGCCGTTTCTCAATTGCGTGCAAACTTCGATTCGTCATGGGGCGGTTTCGGTAAAGCACCAAAGTTTCCAAGCACGATGAATCTTGAAGTGCTTCTGCGTCAACTTCTTGCCGGCGAAGACAACGACCTCGAAAATATCGTGACCACTTCCCTCGACGCCATGGCGAGCGGTGGCATGTACGACCACATCGGCGGAGGATTCTCGCGATACAGCGTCGATGAAATGTGGCTGGTGCCCCACTTCGAAAAAATGCTCTACGACCAGGCGTTGCTCGCCCGCGTATACATGCATGCTGGAATTCTCTTTAATAATGAGACTTGGAAACAAGTTGCACGCGAAACCATTGAATACGTATTGCGTGACCTCACACATCGTGACGGTGGATTCTTCAGCGCCGAAGACGCTGACTCTCTTGACGACAGCGGCCACAGTCACGAAGGTCATTTCTACGTGTGGAGCCACGACGAATTTGTCCACATATTGCCCGAACACCTTCATGAATCAGCACTCGAGTGGTACGAAATAACTGCGCTTGGAAACTTTGAAGGAAAAAATATTCCGTCACGTCTTCGTCATCGTGGGAATCTCTCGCGTCCACCTGCAGTTGAAGAGGCTCGACAGATATTGTTTGACCACAGAAATACGCGCAAGCGACCGCTACTCGATGACAAAGTGCTCACCGAGTGGAACGCCATGATGCTGGCGACTCTTGCCGAGGCAGCGTTTCATTTTGAATCCACCGAATGGCTGCAAGCAGCGTTACGCAACGGAGAGTTCCTCGTCCGTGAACTTCGCACGCCTGAGGGAACTTGGCATCGAAACTGGCAGGAATCTGGTTCCCCGCAAGCACGACACCGGGCCCTTGCCGCAGACCTTGCACAAGTGGTTGATGCCTTCACCCGACTTGGAGAAGCTAGTGGTGAAGCACGATGGATTACGTACGCACAGGAAGCCGCCGATGAAATGCTGAGTCAATGCTGGGATGCGGTGAACGGCGGATTATTCACTACTCCAGAAAACGGCGAACAACTCATTGTCCGCCAGAAGGACGTGATGGACAACGCAACTCCTTCGGCAAACTCCACTGCCGCACTTGCCTTGTATCGACTTGGGGCGCTCACGGGCAACAGCCGCTACACCCAACACGCCGACCAAATTTTGCGGCTCCTTGCACGCATCACCACCAGCTCGCCTACCGCTTTTGGCAACCTTCTTGCTTCCGTTCACCTGCACCACGCTGGCATCACCGAAGTTGCACTCCCAGGACAGCAACCCAACATGCTGCGCGAGCTCCGCAAGCGTTGGCTCCCCACAGTGGTGCTTGCATGGGGCGAGCCGTACGACTCCCCTTTGTGGACTGATCGGAATCAGCAATCTGCGTATGTGTGCAAAGAATATGCGTGCTTAAAACCAGCTACGTCGCCTGAAGAACTGGTTGATACTTTGCGCATCGCTCTCGCGTAAATACCTACCAGCGCGATTGGTGAACTGCTTCGCCAAGCGGCATTCGCGGACGTGAAGCGCTTTTACCCTTTTCGCTATCGTGTGCTGCATGGCCCACCGCCACTGCACCAAGTAACTGCATGTGCTCGGGAACTCCTAAACGATTTCGCAATTGCTGCTCACCGTTAAACACCGCAAAAAACAGCGCGCCAAGTTCAGCATCGTGCACGGCGAGCAACAGTGACATCACAGCAAACGAACCATCAATTGTCCAATACGGAGTCGGCCATGCATGCACACCTTCCCCAAGTCCAGTTGCAGCCTTGTCGCTTTCTGAATACCGAGCGACATAGGCAAGAGGGTCGACAAACGGCAAAATGATGACAGGCGCATCAAGCAGCTGCTTCCATCGGAAGGTTGCTCGCTTGTCGCTCGGCAACGTGTCGTTCCAAAATGCAGCGACATCGGCCCCTGTAAGAACCACGAAATGTGTGCCCTGTGTTTTTCCAGCAGAGGGAGCACGAAGAGCCAACTCAATGAATGAGTGCAAGGTTTCTTCGCTAATTGATTCGCTGCGAAAGGCACGTGTCATTCGTCGTGAGCGAACCAGATCGGTGAATTTCACCGCAGTAACCGTTAGTGCTTTTCGAGTTTGCCAAGCTTGGCAAGTGACTCTGCCATGGTCCAACCATGAACGATGAGTGCTCCACCTTTGGCTTTTGTTACTCCCTTAAATTGCGCAGCAACATCAGGGTGAACTTTTTCCGGCTTCGTTGATTCGTGATCGAGAAATCCGCTATGTCCGCTTGTCTTGACGATGAAATTCTGTTCGTCGTAAGTGGACTCAACCCCGAATCGGCGCGCAAGACGTTTACCCCATGCACGCTCTTCACCAACGGCGCGGTGTCCTGGACGAGGAATCATTTCGGTCAGCGCTTTGAACGACTCCAAACCTTCTGCAGTCAAGAAACGCGAACCGACAACTACGTCTTCGTCAGGGAAAGCCATGAGGGCACGATGATATGCCTCGGTCATAAGACCTTTAAGTACGGAATCGCGCTTTGGCGTGCGCTTTACGCTCATCATGCCAAGCAGCACGCACGGCGTTCCGCCGATGCGCTCAAGCGTTGAGAAGGTGAAACCGTGCACCTTGCCGCTGATTTTGGCACTGGTGAACAACACCCAGTCTTCTTTGGCTTTGGTGATTACGGGTAGGGAGAAAAACCCACCCATGCCAGCCAATTCTTCAAGTTCGATTTCTGTAAGGGACGCACAATCACGCGTTTCAACCTCAACTGACATACCTACAGTCTGCCACCAAAAATGTGGTTTGAGACGGGCTAATACTGCACCGCCCTACTCGCTCGAGCACCGCCTATTCGATATAGGCGTTCTCGCCAAACTCGGTGCGCAACACTCCTATGGCCCGATCAAGGTTGACATTAAATTCAGAACTCAGTCGCAACACATTCTCTGGTCCAAGGTGCAGGTACACAGGCGATGTTCCCGGATACTCAAGCAAGGTTGACTTCAGCGACTCGATCGTGGCTTCTGATAACACTTGCGCAGCAATCTTGAGGTGCAGCGAGTCCTGAAAGGCACGCAGTCCTTCAAGCACGGTGATGTCCATCGCCATGAAACCGACCCTGTTGTCATCTCGCTTGTCGAGACGCCCACGAACCGACACCAATATGTCATCGGCAAGTTGATGGCCAAATTTTTGCAATGTCTTTGGAAACAACGTGACTTCAACCGAACCCTGCAAGTCTTCTAGTTGGAACGTGGCCATTTGGTCGCCCTTACGCGTGTACTTGCGCGCAAGACCGTTAACAATTCCACCGATCACAATAAATGCGCCGTCATCGCGCTCTAAAGCTTCCGGAATGGAGCAATCAACCCGACGACGCAACGCCCCTTCAATACCCATGAGCGGATGATCGGAAACATACAAGCCGAGCATTTCTTTTTCAAACTTCAATTGCTCGGTCTTGTCAAACTGCAGATCTGGAATGTTCTGTCGCTCGGAGAAACCTTCGGTTTCATCTCCTAAGTCGCCAAACAAACTCATCACGCCCTGATCACGTTCGCGGCGACGCACCATGGTGTTGTCAATAATGGATTCAAACACCATCAACAAGCCTTTACGTGGGTGTCCAAGCTTGTCGAATGCGCCAGCCTTGATCAGCGACTCAATGGTGCGCTTATTTAGTGCTTGCTCTGGAACGCGCTCCGCGAAGTCATAGAACGATTCAAACACGCCATGTGTATCTCGATGCTCGATGATGAGGCGGACGAGGCCTTCACCGACGTTGCGAATCGCGCTGAGACCAAACGTAATTTGCTGTTCGTCAACGTTGATAATCGGTTCAAAGTTGACACCTGAACGATTGATGTCTGGCGTTAACACCGTGATCCCACTTGTTCGCGCATCAGATAAATACACCGCAGCTTTTTCGTAGTTCGCCTTCACGCTGGTGAGCAAGCACGCCATGTACTCCACCGGATAGTGAGCCTTGAGATAGGCGGTCTGATACGAGATCAGTCCGTACCCGTATGCATGGCTCTTAGCAAATGCGTAGTCAGCGAACTTCACAATGGTGTCGAAGAGCTCTTCGCCTAGATCTACTCCGTAGCCCGTGCTCGCGCATCCTGCAACAAAACTGCCGCGCGCCTCTTCCATCTTTTCGGGAATCTTCTTTCCGCACGCTTTACGCAAGTTGTCTGCTTCGGCCATTGAAAAGCCAGCGAACTTTTGCGACACACGCATGAGGCTTTCTTGGTAAATCATGAGTCCAAAGGTGTCACCAAGAACATCTGCTGCATCGGGGTGGAAATATTGAATCTTTTTACGATGATTTTTATAGTCCGCAAAATCGTTGTGCATGTTCGCGCTCATTGGGCCCGGGCGATACAACGCAAGTACCGCCGAGAGGTCCTCAAAGCGTTCAGGAATCAACGACTTCAACAATGCACGCATCTGCGTGGACTCCAACTGAAACACTCCGATGGTGTCTCCGCGGGAGAGCAATTGATACGTTTCCTTGTCGTCCATAGGAATTGCATCAATTGAAAATCGTTCATCACGAGTTTTGCGAATCATGGCATTGGCATCGGAGATCACGTCAAGGTTGCGCAATCCAAGAATGTCCATCTTCAACAGGCCAAGTTCCTCTACCCCGTGCATTTCGTACTGAGTAACGACGGGCGCGTCCTCTGGAGCTTGGCCTTGTTCGGGTTTGCGCTGGATTGGAAGATACTCAGTGAGCGGCTCCTTTGTAATCACCACTGCCGCAGCGTGAATACCAACAGACCGCTTCAAGCCCTCAAGGCCACGTGCGACATGCACAATGCGCTTCACATCAGGATCGATTTCACAGAGCGCACGCAAGTCGGCTGCTGCCTGGAAACCAGCTTTGTGCTTCACGTCTTCTTCGAAGCAGTACTTCAACGGCGTATCGCGTCCCATAACAAGCGGCGGCATGAGCTTGGCAATTTTGTCACCCAATGGATACGGATAACCCAACACACGAGCGGCATCACGCACCGCATTACGAGCCTTAATCGTTCCGAACGTGATGATCTGTGCCACGTGATCGCGTCCATATTTGTCTGCCGCATAACGAATCATTTGATCGCGATAACGAGAGTCAAAGTCCATGTCGATATCGGGCATGGAGATACGACTTGGGTTTAAGAACCGCTCAAAAATGAGATCGTACTTAATCGGGTCAAGGTCGGTGATGCGCAGGCAATACGCAACGGCACAACCTGCAGCAGAACCACGGCCAGGTCCTACGCGAATATCTTGCTCACGCGCGTAATGAATGAGGTCCCACACAATAAGAAAGTACGAGCTAAAGCCCATTCCGCCGATGACTTCAAGCTCGTAGTCAAGTCGTTGCGTAACCGATTCGGGAAGTTTCTCGCCCCAACGTTCGCGTGCGCCTTTATAGGTGAGATCACGCAAATATTCACCGTCACCAGCGAATCCTTCTGGAATTGGAAAGTGTGGCAGCACCGAGTTACCGAATGGAATATCAATTTCAGCGCGCTCTGCAATCCACAGCGTGTTGTCACACGCAGCAGGAACTTCGCGGAACAAATAACGCATTTCCTGAGCGGACTTCAGGTAGTGCTCTGTACCTTCAAATTTAAAGCGATTCGGATCCGCAATAGTGCAACCGGTTTGCACGCACAACAATGCGTCGTGCGCTTCGTGGTCTTCGCGGTGTGTGTAGTGCGTATCGTTCGTCGCAAGCAGCGGCGCACCAATCTTCTTTGCAAGTTCAAGCAACTGCGGGTTGGTTTGATGCTGTTCAGCAATGCCGTGGTCCTGAATTTCAATGAAGAAATTGTCTTTACCGAAAATATCTTGCAGTCGACCTGCATAGGTTTCGGCGCCTGCAATGTCGCCCTTCAGCAATCGCTGCAATACGTGACCACCGAGGCAGCCGCTTGTGGCAATGATGCCCTGACTGTGCCTCTGCAACAACTCCCAGTCCATACGAGGCTGGTAGTAGTAGCCCTCGAGAAACGCAAGGCTCGATAACTTGATCAGGTTTTTATAACCGATGTTGTTCTCGGCAAGCAGCGTGAGATGGTAATACACCTTTCCCCCGCTTTCGGTTTCACCACCCGTGTCATCAATGCGACCGCGTCGCGATGGGCGCTCCGAACGGTGCTCGTGCGCCATATACGCCTCGGTACCGATAATTGGCTTAATCCCTTTTTCTTTGCACTGCTTATAAAAATCAACAACGCCATACATGTTGCCGTGGTCTGTCATGCCAAGTGCTGGCATTCCTTCAGTGGCAGCCTTCCCCACTAACTCATCAAGGCGCGATGCTCCATCCAGCATCGAAAATTCCGTGTGGACATGTAAATGGGTAAACGAATCCGCCATTACAAATACGTACCAGGACGATCATTACCCGAAGACGTTTCAGCAGTACCGGGAAGCTGTCGCATCTGATCAAGTTGCTGACGCGCAGCAATTTGCTGAGCAAAGAGCGTCGCCTGAATACCATGGAAGAGTCCTTCAAGCCAACCAACAAGTTGCGCCTCGGCTACACGAAGTTCACCTTCGGACGGCACCACACCTTCACGAAAAGGAAGCGCCAACAAACGCAATTCATCTGCCAATTCCGGCGACAATGCTTCTGTGAGTTCAACAATAGAGCGCTCATAGATTTCTGCAAGCCGCTCTCGACTCGGAGCATCAAGATTCATTGAATGCACTTCATCGAGCAACTGCTTAATCATTGAACCAATACGCATCACTTTTGCAGGCGCGGTCACTCCAACTGATTCATCTACTGGCGGCAACGGATCGTCAAGCCCAAGCACCTCTGGGTTCGAATTTGGCTGCATTTTCGGAGTTTCGTTTGTAGACATGTCAGGCAAGTATGGCAATCTCAGCGCGCAATTGCCAATAGGGGCACATCTATTTCGGCATCGGTGAGCGACCCGTGTCGGCAGATCAATGAATACGAGCCAGAATCGAGTGGTTCGTCAAAACTCGTATCAGTAAACGGCACGAGTGCGACATCGCCAAGTCGCTTGCGCGCCACATCGGTTACTCGCTTGCCGAACCACTGTTGATCACATGCTTCGTCGCGCGATACCACCCAAGCATCTTTTCCATGGTGTTGTTTTGCTGCTTCTAACAATTCCTGTGCTGCGCCAGACTTTGCATGCAACCAGCGAAAGCGTCCTTCTCCCGATTGATGAGTGATGCGGGAAAGCACATCGGCATGCGGGGTCTGCGTGTTTGTGCCCACGTGCACCTGCCCATGATCTGCCGTCACCAGTAACACTGACCCCGGCACCAACTGCTCTGCGACATCGGCAACCAGGCGATCGGCATTGCGCAGTTCAGAGTTGTAGTACTCGCCGAATCCACGCTCGTGAGCAATCTTGTCGACGCCGTCGTAATAGGCATAGACAAACTTCTGTCCGCTACGCAAGAGCTGTCCAACTTGAATAGCAATGCTGGATGCAACACGCCATCCCATTGGTCGCGATCCACGCAAGTGCGCTTCGGTAAATGCCGAACCTTCAAGTTCTGCCTTACTCAGCACTGGCACAGATGCGCCCATAAACGGCGGGCATGGTTGCACTAAGTCGGGTGGATACGTCGTGCGCAGATCACCTTTATCATCGCCCCATCGCAACATCTGCACCACATGACCCCCAAGGTCAATGCGATATCCCATCATGCCGTGTTCGCCTGGCGTGAGACCTGTGGCAATAGATGTCAGCGCAGTCACCGTTGTCGTCGGCGCAACGCTCGTAATTGAACTTCCTTGCATGCTTGAAAGCATCGGCGCATGTTGCAGCCGTTCGCGGAGCTGATGCCAACCAAGTCCATCCACAACCAAGAGCACTACCTGGTTCGCTCCTTGCACACATGCCGGCATCCATTGGGGTATTTCTTGAGTTCCACGCGGACCGAGAATGGCAGGAATTAAGCCAGCAATTGAGCCACCTTGATAGTCGGGGACTCGTGGCGTGGGCACCCGATCTACACTACAAGAGTGCGCGTATCTACTCGGGGTGACTATGCGTGTCGTGCGCTGCTTTCGCTCGCTCTTCATTCGGAAGATCAAGGACCTACCTCAGTTCGCGATATTGCCGCTCGCACTGCTCTCCCCCAGCCATATCTCGAACAGATTCTGCTCGTACTCAAAGGCGCGGGTCTTGTTAAATCAAAACGCGGTGTTGGCGGTGGATACGTATTGGCGCGTCCTGCTGAAGAAATTCTGCTTTCAGAAATCGTTGCTGCGGCCGATGGCCCAATCACTCTTGGCGATTTCGGTCAACCTCACCAAAACGGTGCGTGTGACCACGAAGGCCATTGCGTGCTGTTGGCAATTTGGAATGTGGCGGGCGAACACATGCGCCACCACTTAGCCGATTACACATTGGCCAAAATTGCACAGGCTGCACGCGGCACTGCCGAATGGCCTGAATTACACCACTAGCGTTTATTCGCAGCGGTTGATCACCGCTTGCATATCTTCTGGTACAGGAACTTCGAATGTCATCACATCACCACTTGTTGGGTGAACGAAACTCAGTTTTGCAGCGTGCAACATTGGTCGAGGTGAAGATAGCGAGCTGCGAGCTCCCCCATAAGTTGAATCACCAACTACCGGGTGCCCAATGGAATCAAGGTGCACTCGAATTTGGTGAGTACGCCCAGTTTCCAATTGGCACTCAACCAGCGAACAAGGTTGGGGCAGTTCGAACTTCTTTTTAACGTCGTAGTGAGTGCGCGCAAATTTTCCATCAACCACCACGGCCATTTTTGTGTGGTCACGCTGATCGCGACCAATGGGTGCATCAATGAGCCCTGTAGTCACTTCCGGATGCCCCCACACCAGGGCTACATACATGCGCGTTACATCACGACGTGTCAGTGCATCGACGAGAAAATCGTAAGCAACCTGAGACCGCGCCACCACCATGAGCCCGCTGGTTCCTGCATCCAAACGATGCACTACCCCCGGGCGAAGTTGGTCCCCCACTGTGGCAACTTCGGGATAGAGAGCCAAAATGCCGTTGACCAAAGTGCCGCTCGGATTGCCTGCTCCTGGGTGCACCACAATTCCTGGTGCTTTATTTACGACGATTACATCGTCGTCGGCAAACACCACATCGAGGACGACTGAGGCATCGGCTTTCGGCAACTCTTTTGCCGGAATCATCGAAGTATCAATCGTTACTTCTTGACCTTCCCGAACCTTCACTTTGCCGGCCACGCCGACAACTCCATCAAGCGAGACTCCGCCTAGTTCGATCAGAGTTGAGGTTGTTGCACGACTGATATCAGCTATCAGTGCAACAACACGATCGAGCCTCTGCTCATGCAACGCTGCTGGAATGGTTTCAATGAGCACTATTCCGTACCTTCAAATACGTCTGGCTGCGAAACAAACATGCTGTAGGCAACCGCAATAGCGCCGCACACAATTGCAATATCAGCGACATTGAAAACTGGCCACCATTGAAAATCGATGAAGTCGACTACTGCTCCGCCCATAAACCCGCTCCCGCGAAACACACGATCGAGAACATTTCCTATTGCCCCGCCGATAATGCAGCCCGTCGAAATGAGTGACAGCAAATTATTGGATTTGCGCAAAGTGAGCAACAGAATCGCAATAACCACAATGGCCACCATGCCAATGAATGGACCGACGTTTGTGCCGGTTGAAAATGCCATGCCTTCGTTGTGAGTTAATGCGAATTGCAGAGTCCACAACACATGAATGTGATGACCATCAGACAACGACGACACTGCCCAACTCTTTGTCAGTACGTCAAGCACGACAACGACAAGCGCAGCAGAAATTCCTATCCAACTGGTGCGCATGCGCGCAAATGGTGTGGTCATCGGCGACCGATGCCGCCAACCCGCTCCAGTACCGATTCGGTTGTCCATGGAATTGCCTTCAAGCGCTCGCGCGGTATCGGCATTCCACTGTGTACCGAGTAGCCATATTCACCACTCACAATTCGAGCAAGAGCAGCGTCGATCTCTTCTACTTCCTGACGAGCCTGGGCAGACAACATCAGGTCGCGTTCACGCTCCACCACCATGGTGTCGCCTTCTCCGCCTTCCTCGTCAAACTGCACATCGCCCATCTCAACATCTTCGATCATGGCGTTTGCTTCATCTTCCAAGCGCACTGCTTGCTTTGTCAATAGTGCACGCTTTTCCAACAGTGCTTCGCGCTGACCGGTCAAAAACTTCAGATCAAATTCCTTAGTGCCTTGAATGCCATCTTGGAACTCGGTCTTGATAATTGGTGGACGAGGCGGTGGCTCTGGCTTGCGCTTTGCTCGCAATGCAGCTTCACGTGCCGCTTCCTTTTCAGCAATCGCTGCAAGTCGCGCGGCTTCCTTAGCATCACGCATTGCGATCTTTTCTTTTTCTGCTGCCTCACGCTGTGCTTGCTTTTCAGCAGCAAGCCGGATCTTCTCTTTTGCTTTTTCCTTATCGGCGATGGCCTTGGCCTTGGCCTTTTCAGCAAGTTCTTTCTTTTTCGCAGCAGCAAGTTGCTTCTTTTCAATTTCACGTTCACGTATTTGCTTTTTGCGCAGAGCTTCGGCGGCCTTCTTAGCATCAGCTTTCTTCTTATCTTCAAGCTTCTTCAGAGCATCGAGCTTCTTTTTCAGCGCAAGCTTCTTAGCCAGTTCAGCCTTCTTGCGGTCGGCGGCTTTCTTGGCCTCAATCTTCTTCTTCAGCGCAAGCTTCTTGGCCAGTTCAGCCTTCTTGCGGTCGGCGGCTTTCTTGGCCTCAATCTTCTTCTTCAGCGCAAGCTTTTTGGCTAGTTCAGCCTTCTTCTTGGCAGCTACAGCCTTGTTATTGACCGGCTTCTTTGACGCAGACTTCTTGGCAACTGGCTTTTTGGCCACTACCTTCTTTTTAGAAGGAGCATTCTTTTTCACAGCTGGCTTTTTCGCAGCTGGCTTCTTGGAAGCAGACTTCTTCTTGGTTGGTTTTGACGGCATAACTACCTCCCTGACTTGGCGCTTCACCGTAGTCGTTCCACGGCAACATAAATGGGAGTCCCATCCAAGTCCGTGGCTCGCGGAGCGTCCGTATTGTAGGACAAGCGCTCAGCAAGGGTTTCTGCGCAGATGTATTCGGCAAATGGAGCAATCTGTCCAGCAATATCGTCTGGCAAACCGAGGGTCAGGTGAATGCGATCGGACACGGCCAGGTCGGCTTCACGGCGAGTCTGTTGGACGATGCGCACGATGTCTCGCGCCGTCCCTTCAGCGAGCAGTTCAGGTGTCAGCGCAATATCGAGCAAAACGATTCCCTGCCCATCTGGCAGTGCAGAACTTGCCACTGACTCAGCGTCACCTACGGCTGCGAGCAGTTTCAATTGATACTCATGTGGCTGCAACTCATAGCCACCTGCCACCACCACATCGCCCTGCTGTTTCCAGTCACCCTTCTTTACGGCAACGATCACTTTCTGCGTATCGGCGCCCAGACGCGGACCAAGTGCTGCCGGAACTACTTGCAGTTCGTGGCGAGCAACGCCTGCAACATCTGCGGTCAGCTTCACTTCACGCACGTTGACTTCTTCAGTAATGATGGACACGAATGGTTGCAGTCCAAGCGCCAAAGGTGAGGCAACCGTGACACTGGCCAACGGCAGTCGCACCCTTCGCGAATGAGTCTTGCGCAATGACAACGTCGTCGAACACACATCACGAACTTGGTCCATCACGACAACTAAATCGTTATCAACCGGGATATCTGACGCCACCGGCCACTGAGTGAGATGAACGCTGCGATTACCCGTAAGCCCGATGTACACCTGCTCCGTAATCAACGGCAACAGTGGCGCAGCAATACGAGTGAGTACATCGAGAACCGTATGCAACGTGTCAATCGCTTGTTGATCGCCAGCCCAAAAACGATTACGACTTCGGCGAATGTACCAATTCGTTAATACATCTAGGAAGGTGCGCACTTGTTGACATGCATTGAACAAGTCATAGGCATCCATACTGACCGTGGTGTCGATGACAAGACGATGCAACTTGGAAAAAATGTAGGTGTCCAACACGTTATCGGATGAATAGTCAACCTTGCCCGACTTGCCTTCAGCGTTTGCATAAAGCGACAGGAAGTACCAGCTGTTCCACAACGGCAGCATCACTTGTCGCACCGTGTCGCGAATGCCTTCTTCGGTTACTGCGAAATCTGAACCGCGCAAAATGGATGACGACAACAGATACCAGCGCATCGCATCGGCGCCATAACTATCGAACACGCCCATCGGGTCTGGATAGTTGCGCAGGCTCTTCGACATTTTCTGTCCATCTGCCCCAAGCACAATGCCGTGGCTCACACACGTTGAAAAGGCAGGACGATCAAACAGAGCTGTAGCCAAAACATGCAGCGTGTAGAACCAGCCACGAGTTTGCCCGATGTATTCAACAATGAAGTCACCAGGGTTGTGTTGCTCAAACCATTCCTGATTTTCGAACGGGTAATGCACCTGTGCAAACGGCATCGATCCGCTTTCAAACCAGCAGTCCAACACCTCAGGCACTCGACGCATCATGGACTTACCCGTTGGATCATCGGGGTTTGGTCGCACTAAATCATCCACGAATGGACGATGCAAGTCGGCAACTTTCACTCCGAAGTCACGCTCAAGTTCGGCAACGCTTCCATACACATCAAGACGCGGATACTCCGGGTTATCGCTGCGCCATACAGGAATCGGCGAACCCCAGAAACGATTGCGGCTGATATTCCAGTCGCGAGCATTTTCAAGCCACTTACCAAAACTTCCATCTTGGAGATGTTCTGGCACCCAGCGAATTTCTTGGTTCAGCGCAACCATGCGGTCTTTTACTTCTGTCACGTTGACAAACCATGAACTCATTGCTTTATAGATGAGTGGCTTGCCCGTGCGCCAACAATGTGGGTAGGAGTGATCGTACGTTTCGTGGCGTAACACCACTCCGCGCTCTTTAAGTGCACGAATGATTAACGGGTTCGCTTCAAACACTTGGATGCCCGCATAGTCGGGAACTTCTTGAGTAAATTCGCCACGGCTATTAACAGGGACAACGAGTTCAATGCCGTTTTCTTTACACACTTGATAGTCGTCTTCACCAAAACCTGGCGCCATGTGCACCACGCCAGTTCCATCTTCGGTGGTGACGAAGTCTCCGGCAAATACTCGGAATGCACCAGCGTGATCGGCGAAATATGGAAACAGTGGCGTATATCGCTGACCCACAAGTTCGGAACCACGAACGGTGCCCAACACCTCTGCCCCATCGAGTTCTTTCGCATAGGAAGCCAATCGTGCCTCTGCCAACACGTACACCTTGTCGTTGTGACGAACGCGCACGTAGTCAACATCTGGTGCAACCGCTAATGCAAGATTGCTCGGCAATGTCCACGGTGTTGTTGTCCACGCCAGCAAGTTGTCGCCAGACTCCAACACAAAAGCAACGGTGAGCGCTGGATCTTGCACCATTTTGTAGGCATCATCCATGCGTGTTTCAGAATTTGATAGCGGAGTTTCCAATGCCCACGAATAAGGAAGCACGCGGAAACCTTCGTAAATGAGACCCTTGTCCCAAAGGGCCTTAAACGCCCACATCACACTTTCCATATACGGCGTGTCAAGCGTTTTGTAATCGTTGGTGAAGTCGACCCATCGTGCCTGACGGGTTACGTACCGTTCCCAATCGGCGGTGTATTGCAGCACCGATACTTTGCAGTACTCGTTGAATTTGTCAATGCCGTAGTCCGTAATTGCTTGCGTTCCAGAAATTCCGAGCTGGCGTTCTGCTTCGGCCTCTGCTGGCAAACCGTGACAATCCCATCCAAAGCGACGCTCTACTCGCTTGCCTCGCATGGTTTGATATCGGGGAACGGCATCCTTAACAAATCCGGTGAGTAAATGTCCGTAGTGCGGCAACCCATTGGCAAACGGCGGACCGTCATAAAACACAAATTCATTTGATGCATCTCCAGTTGCTGGATGCTGTTCAACTGAGGCAGCGAAGGTGTTGTCCTGTTGCCAAAACTTCAACGTTTCGGTTTCAATTGCCGGAAAATTCGGCTGCGGATCAACTTGCGGATACGTCACGGTGCGTAAGTGTACGACTTGGTTACTCTTGGTTCACCGCTATCAGCAAATGACGCTACGAAGAATCGAAAGCCCGATCACCACAACAATTGGCGATAGGTCAAGCGGACCAACGAGTGGAAGCGCACGCCGAACAGGCAGCAACACCGGATCGGTAATTCGATAAATGATGCGTGAAAGCTGGCCGAAGGCTCCATTCGGGTTTGCGGGAAACCACGACAGGATGACTCGCGCATAGACCAAAAACGTAAACAATCCGAGAGCACTACAGACGATGTACACGTCAGCCGCGCGGTGAACTTGCGCCGAATGGCTTAATGAGGAACACACCCGGAGAAACTTTTTCCATCGTTCCTTGCATTCCGTAAATTAAACCGCTGGTGAAATCAAGCAGACGTCGGGCCACTTCACTGTCTGCAGACCCGATGTTCAACAACACCGAGTTGCCACCTTTGAACAAGTCAGCAACTTCTTTTGCTTGGTCGTAACGCGTAGGTCGAACTTCAACTGGCTGCGCAGAACTTGCCGACAGTGGACGAACCGTTGGTTGACCGCGCATGCCACCTGTGGTTGGGCGAACTTGCACGCTGGAGTCATCGCGTTGCTGAGGTGCCCGGGTATTTACTCCGCGAGGGGCGCGAGGCGCACGCTGGTCAGCCATGTCGTCTTCATATTCTTCGTAATCGTCGTACTCTTCTTCTTGGCGGACCATCCGTCCACGTGGTTCAGGACGTCGGCGTGGAAGTGGACGCTCGACGGCAATTGACGCGTCGTAATCGTCATAGGCATCATCTGGCCCAAGACCCAAGTAATCCATGGCTCGTCTAAACATTGACATCAACAAGAGGTTACAACAAGTTACCTATGCGGTGATGGACGGTTCCCAAAAAGGGCAGTCCCTACGCGCACCATGGTGCTTCCCTCTTCAATTGCAATATCAAGATCGCCGGTCATGCCCATGCTGCATTGTCGCAAACCGTGTTCATTGACCAGTGAACGCAGTAACCGAAAAGCGGTTCGGGTCACGACGGGGTCTTCACTCGTTGGCCCAACTGTCATCAAACCCGATACGGACAGGCCGAGGTCCAGTGCGGAACGAGTCAACTGACCCACTTCCTCTGGCGTACAGCCACCCTTGTCCACTTCACCAGTGGTGTTCACTTGCAAAAACACCTCAGCCCCGGACTGTGTCGAACGCTTGGCAATTTCGGTGAGGAGAGAAATTCGATCTACTGACTGCCAGACATCGACGATGCCTGAAAGCTGCTTAATTTTGTTCGACTGCAGTTGCCCGATGAAGTGAACAGGCAGCCGATCTACCGCAGCTACTTCGCCTGCTTTCTTAACAACCTCTTGCGCATAGTTCTCCCCTACGGCATCGCATCCCGCAGCCTTGGCAAAACGCCATGCATCGGAGTCGAATGTTTTTGTTACCGCTATCAGCGCAACGTCTGTGCCGCCCGCCAATGACATTCGTTTGCGCAGCGTTGCAACAGCTTCGCTAACGCTGCGTTGATCCAACGTGAGTATTACTTCAAGAACGAAGGAACGTCGAGACCGTCGTCATCGTCGCGCAGTGGGTCTTCGCCAGCACCGAACAACTCTTTCAAACGGCTTCCACGCTGTTCAGGAATGCGACCGGTGTCAACTGCACGTGGTTCACGCTGACGTGAACTGGTGTTGTCGGCACGATCAAAACCTGCAGCAATAACGGTGATCTTGATTTCGTCATCAAGTTCATCGTCGATGACTGAACCAAAGATGATGTTTGCATCTGGGTGAGCAACTGCATGAATGATTTCGGAGGCGGCATTCACTTCGAACAATCCAAGGTCTGAAGGACCCGCAATGTTCAACAAAATTCCGCGTGCACCTTCTACTGAGGACTCGAGCAACGGCGAGTTGATTGCAGCATTTGCTGCAACAATTGCACGATTGTCTCCGGTTCCACGGCCAATTCCCATCAGCGACGTTCCAGCATTCTTCAAGATCATCTTCACGTCGGCGAAGTCGGTGTTAATCAGACCAGGAGTCATGATCAAACCGGTGATGCCAACTACACCGTCAAGCAGAACTTGGTCTGCTGTTGCGAATGCTGCCAACAAACTGGTTTTGTCGCTTGAAATGGTGAGCAAGCGCTCGTTTGGAATAACGATGAGCGTGTCTACTTTTTCACGAAGCTTGGAAATTCCTGCTTCTGCTTGTAACGCACGACGACGTCCTTCAAAATTAAACGGACGCGTCACGATGCCAACGGTGAGTGCTCCCGCAGCACGCGAAATTTCTGCGATCACTGGCGCTGCGCCAGTTCCCGTTCCGCCGCCTTCACCTGCAGTGATGAACACCATGTCAGCACCAGCAACAAGCTCTTCAATTTCTGCACGACTGGACTCTGCTGCTTCACGACCAACTTCAGGATCGCTTCCTGCACCAAGTCCGCGAGTGAACTCACGACCGATATCAATCTTCACTTCTGCGTCGCTCATCATCAGCGCCTGTGCATCGGTGTTGATGGCAATGAACTCAACGCCCTTCATTCCGGAGTCGATCATGCGCTGGACAGCGTTAATACCGCCGCCGCCTACGCCAATCACTTTGATCACTGCAAGAAAGTTGTGCGGTGCTCCAGCCATTTTGTTCATGCCTCCGTTAACGATTAACTCGATATGTGCGAATATGCGAAACGTCCAAAATGACGTCGTTCACGAGGCTAGTTGACCAACAAGGCTCGCATTGGAAGCCTCGCAATCGGGGTCGAACCTATGGCGACGAAACCACCGGGGTTCCCGACGAGACATCAATACCCGCGATCTGATTGATGTCCTGGCGGCGCAGAATAACCACTACGTTGACCAGCTTGTTTCGTAGGTCTACTGGTTCACCAAACTTCACAATCGCCCCAGTCAGCAGGGTCATAGTCACCTGATTAGGGCCATTAACGCCCATGTTTTTTACAACTGGCCGAATCTCATCAGGTAGTGACATGGCCAACTGTGCTGCTGCTGCGTAGGACTCTGACGCCATCGCACCAGCAATCAGATTTGGTCCCATGCCATCGATCAACATGTATTCGGTTGGTCGACCGTTCACCACCGCAAGTACACGACCATTTTGGTCAATGACTCTGCCCTGGTTATCAATGCCGAGGAACCAAGCAACCGGCACTCGTTCATGAACTTCGATAACTGCTCGACCTGGCAAGTAGGTCTTAATTCGTGCAGATTCAATCCACGGATCTGTTTCCAACAGTTTTTGTGCAGCATTGGTATCAACAGTAAGTACCGACTTGCCGCGCAGATTCTTTGACACTGTTTGAATCAAAGTGGTGTTTGCATATTTCACGCCTTGAATATCAATATTGCGCACAGCAACAATTGGCGAAGCAAGAACGATAAGTACAAACACCACAAACGCAACGAGCGAGCCCCCAACAACCAGCAATTGTTTACGGCGATTTACTCCCCGCATTTTTACCAATTGCTTGGCACCGTTCATTAATCGACGCACTGTCGAAAGCTCGGCCCATGCAGTCCCGTCAATAATGACCGCACTCGGTCCGCTTCCGTCGTCGTCTGCTTCATCACCAGGCATTAACTCGTCGTCAAAAATTGCGACACGCGTAGAAGTTGGTGCGCGATGCACGCTCTGGGACATGGTGTCGGCTGGAAAGTCATCATCGGTGACAATTCGCAAATCATCATCCACAATCACCACACGCTCAGTGGGCGGAGCCAGTTCTATATGAGTGCTCTCCGTCAACGAGGCGTCGATGTCCGTAGCGCTCGTGATCGGCACAATGGTTGCATCACGAGCAATGTCACGAGTGGAGTCGCGACCAAATGCCTCCCGAAGTTCTTCAAGTACTTCGTCGGAAACGTCAGAGTCAACGATGCGAACTACTTCGCCATTAAGAACTGAAAGAGGAATTGACGCATCAGTCGTTTCATTCGTCACCGTCGACTTGTCAAATACTTGCTCAAGACGAATAGTGGAAACTCCAACCTCAGAGTCTTTGTTCAACAGATCGATGACTGATGGTTCAACTTCGTTTTCAAACCCGACAAGTCGGATCTCGCTGCGCAACACATACCCACGTTCGTCACGCACGCGTCGGCGAATTTCTGCCATCAATGCCACAACATCACGAGCACTGCCACCCTCGTCTGCCTGAATGAAGTTCGCATGTTTTTCTGAAACCTGTGCCGAGCCAACACGAAGCCCGCGCATTCCTAATTCATCGATTACCGCACCGGCGGACACCGTGCCAGGTTCGGGATTCACAAACACGGAGCCAGCGTTTTGGCCTCCTGGTTGATTTTCGCGACGCCAGCGAACCACTTCTTGCAGTTCTGCTTCTGAAGCTTCTTGCGACTGAGACCATTCCAAATCAACAGTTGCGCTCAACACAATGTGGTGGTCATCTAGTGCGGAACCACGGAATCGAAGACCCAAATCAACCGCGTTGACATGTGCCTCAAGCCCTTTGCGCAAGTGAAACAACCGCACTGAAGTAAGCGACGATGCCATGTCGGAACCATGTCCACCAGCGTTCATTCGCACAGCTCCACCCACAGAACCTGGAACACCTACTCCCCACTCAAACCCCGTCAAACCTCGGGCCACGCTTTGACGAGCTGCAACGGGTAGCGCTACTGATCCGCCGAATAATGCAATCGGTTCCATCTCTGGATCTTCTTCGCGGTTTGGTAAATCGACGTAGTCGGCAAGTCCACTCAACGTCATTGCTAAACCTTGGAAACCAGAATCGGAAATCAGTAAATTGCTGCCCCTCCCGATCACCAGAATGGGAAGTTCTACCTCGGCAAGTACAGCGCTTACGAGATACAAATCCTCGAGCGACGTAACAACGGTGTGCAGCGCAGCATTTCCGCCAACCTTGTAGGTGGTGTATTGAGAAACATCCACATCACGCTTTGCTTTTGACTTGAATAACCCAAATGCATGATCAATGGCCTCCGGGGATGCAGGACGACGTAATTGATGTGGCGTGCTCACGAGACACCACGAATTGCGCGCCGCGCAGCAATCACTTCGTCGGGAAGCGTTTCAATATCTCCACAACCCATTGAAACACACAGGTCGCCAGAACGAAGTTCTTCTGCTAGATGCTGAATCAATTCTGCACGCGTCGGCTTCCAGGAAAGTGAAGCTGTTGGGTGAGCACGAAGTACTGCATCGACCACAAGTTTGCCAGTAACACCGGCGATTGGCGAAGTACCAGACGAATAAATATCGGTAATCACCACATGATCGGCTTGCGTAAAGCAGTCCGCATACGCATCCGACATCGTTTGCATTCGGTTAAAACGATTGGGCTGAAACACCGCCACTACACGAGACCAGGTGTCGGAAGCATCAGTGCAACTAGAAAGCACTGCGGAAATTTCAGTTGGCAAGTGCGCGTAATCATCCACGAACACCACCCCGTCGTCAGCCCCACGATGATCGAACCTACGTGCAACCCCCGAGAACTGTGCAAGGGCAGTCACACACACGTCAAAACCAATTCCAAAACTCATAGCCAATGCAATTACTCCCAAAGCATTCGACACATTGTGTTCTCCGCGAAGTTGCAACCGCACAGGACCAAGTTCGACCCCACTATCGCCCACAACTTCATGGCACAGCACGTCAAAGGTTGAACCACCTTCAAGGAATTTCACGTTTTGAGCAGTGAATTTCGCAGGAGCATGAAGCGCGTAGGTGATCACATCTCGTGATACGACAAGTTGTGCAAGTGACTGGTTATCGACGCACGCCACTCTTGGCCCATGTACACCGTCGATGAAACGGGCGAAACTGCTCACTACATTGTCAAACGTTGCAAAGTGATCGAGATGATCAACATCAATATTGGTAACGATCGCCGCTACTAATGGAAGCTGCTCGTGCGTGCCATCGCTTTCATCCGCTTCAACAATCAAATGGGCGCCACTATCCCAGGAAGCGCCACTGCCTACCCCACGCACTTCACCACCGATGATAAAACTCGGCTGCAATTGTGCGGCACGCATTACTGCCATCAGCATCGACGACGTGGTGGTTTTGCCATGCGTTCCGGCGACTCCGATGGACTGCTTTTGTTTGCAAATCGCTGCCAGCATTTGCGCTCTCGTGAGTACCACTGCCCGCACAGTTAACGCTTCAACCAATTCGATATTGGTCGCTGGGATAGCGGTTGAAGCGGTCACCGCATCACACTGGTGAACCGCCCCAGCATCGTGACCAATATTTATGGCCACGCCAATTTCTCGGAGTCGTTCAATGGTCTCAGAATTCTTGATGTCACTGCCTGAAACCTGGTGGCCCATTTCGCACAGCACTTGCGCGATTGCGCTCATACCTGGTCCACCAACACCCACAACATGAATTCGCTTCTGTATCGCGAGATCAAGCTCAACTGCAGACGACATTACAAGCGAGCCTTTGCTGCTTGCTCAATAACACGGGCCATTGAACTCTGACGATGCACTTCGCCAAGTTCGCGCGCTCGACTGGCAATTTTTGCTCTTTGATCATCGTCACGAAGCAACTCGGTTACCACTTGCGAAAAATGATGGGCAGTCAGGGCAGCTTCTTCAATCAACACAGCACCGTCGCGGTCAGTAAGCCATTTCGCATTGACCAACTGATGATTTTCTGCGGCATCTTTCCACGGAACAATGACCGCACACACCCCAACCGTTGACACCTCGGCGATAGTGCTCGCACCAGCTCTACACACCACTACATCTGCAGCGCTGTACATGGTGATCATGTCGTGTGAATACGCGATACGCAAATAGGACAAAGTTCCATTGTCATGGTGCATGGTGATTGGAAGTTGCACGGAGTTCATAAAACGATCGCCCGCAATGTGAAGGACACATGTGTGCTCTGTGCCGCGAAGGTTCTGGACCAAATGTTCGGTCACGGTATTGAGCACCGCAGATCCGAGCGAGCCTCCCATCACCACCACTACACGCGCACCTGCAGAAATTCCGAGAGACACGCGAGCACTATTGCGCAGCGCATGAACATCTGCAGTTCGCAAATTGCGTCGCACTGGAGCGCCAGTCAATACTGCATTGCGTAATGTGCTCGGCAAATATGCAACAGCCGATGCTGCCGCGTATCGCGATTGCAAAGAAGTTGCAAGACCCGGCCGGCGATCGTACGAACATGTCACTACTGGAATACCCAGACTTCGTGCGGCACGACAGGTTGGAATGCTCGCGTACCCCCCTACAGAAACCACCACGTGTGGCTTCAATTGCCTGAGCAGGGACTTCGCCGCACGTAATGCACGCAACATCGTTGGCACCATCAGCACATTTCGTTTCATTTGTGCAAGAGAGATGCCTCGTTGTAAACCATCAACTGCAAGGAACGTATGAGCCAATCCAATTGCCGGAATCATGGCTACTTCTGCGCCGCGATTGGAGCCCACATAGTGGAGCGTTGACATTTCGTGGCCGGCATCGACAAGCAGTTCTGCAATAGCAATGGCAGGAACGACGTGCCCGCTTGTACCGCCCCCAGTAATCACTGCAAAGGTGTGCGAAGCGGGGGTGACCATGACCTACTTCATATTACGCGCAACATTCAGTAACAGACCGACAGCTGCCATCGTCATAAACAGTGACGATCCACCGTATGACATGAGTGGCAGAGTGAGTCCGGTTACTGGCATTGCGCCGATAACGCCTCCGATGTTGATGAGTGCTTGCACGCACAACCATGTGGTGATTCCACCAGCAAGAAGAGCTCCATAGTGGTCACGTGCTCCCTTCGCCGCTTGCATGCCAAGAGAGAGCAGCACGATAAAACCGCCGATAACACCAACAGTTCCAATAAGTCCAAATTCCTCTGCAATGATTGCAAAAATAAAATCGCTATGCGCTAAAGGTACATACCCCCACTTGCCTGTTCCCTGCCCCACGCCTACGCCAGTAATACCACCGTTAGCAATACTCAAAATGGATTGCCACACTTGATACGCCCAGTGACCTTTGTTTTGCTCCAAATGGATGAACGCGAAGAATCGATGTTGCAGTCGCGAACTCATTCCAATTAACACGAGCGAAACGGTTGTGAACAGCGTGGTCATGGTGACCATCCAACGAATTGGAGCGCCCGCAATGAACAGCGTCGCCATCACGATGCACGTGAACACAATTGCTGCGCCAAGATCCTTCTGGAACACGATGCACAGCGTGACAGTGACTGCCCAAGCAATCATTACTGGTTTGAGAGTGCGCTCCCAATTTGCCATCTCTGCACGCCTACGCGACAAAACACTTGCGCAATACAACAACATTGTCACCTTCAATACCTCTGAAGGCTGGAAACGAATTGGACCGAGCGCAACCCATGCGCGTGCACCGTTAATTTCTAATCCCACTCCCGGGAAAAGTGGCAACACCATCAATCCGAACGAAGCCCACAATGCATACTTAGCGATGCCGTGCCATTGGTGATACGGCATGCGGTACGTAGTGATACCGGCGAACAATCCAAATACTGCCCACATCAATTGCTTTTGGAACATCGCCCACGGCGATCCACCACGGTTCACAGCTTCAATAGAAGTTGCGGACAACACCATCATCAGCCCGAACACGGTGAGCAACGAAGTAACAGCGAGAATTCCCCAGAACACCTTGTTTGGCGCTGCTGTGGTCAATCGACGTTTTGTACCAAATCCTTTTTTATCGAGAACTGCGCGACGGCGTTGTGCTGGTGTCAGTGAAGTTGAAACGTTGGTTGCCACGGTGTCCTCCTAGCGATGTTTTTCCGAATATTCGCGAACACATTTCATGAAATCTTCGCCACGTTCACCGTAGTTTGAGTACCAGTCGTAACTGGTGCATCCAGGTGACAAGACCACAACATCGCCTTCGCGCGCAACAAGTGCAGCTTGTTCAACTGCCTCACTCATACTCGTGGCTTTCACCACGGTGCACACGCCACTAAAGGCGCGCGCAATGTCATCTGCCGATGCGCCAATGGCAACTACTGCTCTCATCCGATGCGGCTCGCAGGCCATTTGCGAAAGATCAAGCCCTTTGTTCTTTCCTCCCGCAATGAGCACAACACTGTCAAATGCACGAAGCGCCACGCTTGCGGCATGAGGGCTTGTGGCTTTTGAATCGTTGAACCAGCGCACGCCATCTATCTCGGCAACGAACTGAATTCGGTGCGGTGCGTTTTCAAACTGCTCCAAAGCAAGTGCAACTTGATCGGCGTTCACAAGTCCGCCTTCAATGCACACCGCAGCGGCGGCAAGCGCGTTAGTTACATCGTGAGGAAGTGAGCGCTTCATCCTTGAAATTTCCATGATTGAACCAAACGGTCCACACAACTCTCCGCCAACTACGCGATAGTCCCCGTCTACAGCACCAAATGTCACAACACGTGCTGCGCTCGCGCGTGCAACTGCGCAAATATTCACATCGTCCACGGGGGCAACCGCCACATCAGTTGGCAGGCAGTTCGCCCACATTTTCGCCTTCGCGTCAAAATACTTTTGATAACTACTGTGCCAATCCAAGTGATCAGGCGCAATGTTTAACCATGCCGAAGCCTGCGTCCGAAACTGCTCGGTGTACTCAAGTCGAAAACTTGAACTTTCAATTGCAAAAGCCTGCGCGTCCGTACCTAGCGATTCAATGAATGGAACTTCAGTATTACCTACTGCTTCAGCGCGTAGACCTGCCGCGCGCAACATTGCATTTGCCATCAGCGTGGTTGTTGTCTTGCCATCGGTTCCGGTAATTGCGACCATCGGCCGCGGTCCACCGGAGCGAAGAGATTCCATTCGATAGGCAATTTCAATTTCCGATTGAATGGAAACTCCGTTTTCATGTGCGCTGCGAATGACCCCGTGGCGTTCAGGTACACCTGGAGCAGGAGAAAGCACGCTGACCGAACTCATCACGCGTTGCAATTCCCCATCGCTAGCAATGTCCACCACGCGCGCACCGATTGACTGTGCAAATGATCGATGATCCTCGGTCAACTTGTCGTCACCAACTACCACTTCAGCGCCACGTTCACGCAGTGAAGCAGCAACTGCACGCCCCGCTACAGCCAAACCAAAAACAAAGGTTGAGCCAGAGCCTGTGGTCATCGAGACACTTGGTTGGTGAAATCGGCAATAAAGATTGCAACCGCAGTTGCAACACAAATTCCTGAGATGATCCAGAAACGAATGATGACTGTGGTTTCTGGCCATCCACTCAATTCGAAGTGGTGATGAATTGGCGACATTTTGAGCAAACGCTTCTTCCTACCCGATGCTTTGAACACGCCCATTTGCACCGCCACAGAACCGGCTTCAAACACGTTGATGCCACAGATGATCGGCAACATCAAATGGGTGTTTGTCGTTACAGCAAGCGTTCCAAGTGCAGCCCCAAGGCCAAGAGCACCAACATCGCCCATGAATATTCGCGCCGGCGCTGCATTCCACCACAAGAACCCTCCACACGCACCGGCCAATGCCGCGGACAGCACCGCAAGATCCAGTGGGTTCACAATGCTGTAAATGCGCGGGTTACGAAACGCCCAGTACGCGATGATGGTGAAGGCAAGAAATCCAAACAATGCAGAGCCAGCAGCAAGTCCATCGAGACCGTCGGTGACATTGACTGCATTCGTTGTGCTCCACACCATGATCGCCGTCCAGGCAATGAACAATGGCCCAGACAAATGCCATCCCGGACTCAGTGCGCGCGTGAACGAAATGGTTTGAGCAACTCCAGTGGTGGAAGCCAAAATGAACATCAGCACCGCCGTGATCCCAAACGTGATCCAGCCCTTTTTCTTCCAAAAAATTCCGCGATTGTGTTGACGTTGAACTTTCAAAAAGTCGTCAAGGAACCCAATCGTTGCCAACACAAATACTGTGAGCCAGATAATTGCTGCCTGATCGGAAAACGGCAATCCGCTTCGAAGATGCGCAACCAGCCAACCCAGAAAACCTGCGATCAAGATGGCGATGCCACCCATCGTCGGTGTTCCCTGTTTCGCCATTTGATGCACAGGACCGTGATCTTCTGCGCCGAGAATCGGTTGACCTTTACCGAGGCGCTGGAAAAACGAAATGAGCGCGCGCGTACCCGCCAGCGATACCAGCATTCCCACAGCACCTGCAATTAAAACGGCAATCATGTACGAGCTCCTAGAAGTTCACGAGCGACCTGCGCATCGTTAAATGGAATAATTTCTGCGCCAATTGTTTGAGTGCTTTCGTGACCCTTTCCTGCAATCACAACAACATCTCCGGGGTGAGCAATAGAGAACGCCATGCCAATTGCAGCACGGCGATCTAATTCAGTGCTCAGCACTTTATGCGAATCCGATGCCCTCACTCCAGCATTGACCTGTGCAGCAATGTGGGACGCAGACTCAGAGCGAGGATTATCCGAAGTGATAATCACCACATCAGCCTTTGCCCCAGCAATCTCGCCCATCGGTTGTCGTTTCTCCACATCGCGATCGCCACCACAACCGAATACCAATATCAGCTTGCCGTTTTCGCTCATGAGTGAACGCGATGAATCGAGAACACGCTCAAGCGCATCTGGCGTATGTGCGTAATCCACAATGACGTCGAACTTCTGACCCATATCAACAGATTCAAATCGCCCCGGCACAGCAGTTGCTCCATCTAAACCGCGCGCTATTTCCTCCAATGAAATTCCGAGCGATTGTGCTGCGGACACAGCGGCAAGCGTGTTCATCACATTGAATTGCCCACCAAGACCTGAACGAATGTGCACGCCACTTATTTCGTATTCAAGATGGCGTGCATCCATGCGCACATCGCTGACATCGCTCATTCCGTATGACTTGGCGTCAATTTCGATGGTGTCTAGTAGCAACTGTCCATGCACATCGTCACGGTTCACAATTGCGAGACGTGAAAAATCTCTGGTAAATAATTTGGCTTTTGCTGCAAAATATTTTTCCATGGTGTGGTGAAAATCCAGGTGATCTTGGGACAGGTTCGTGAAAATTGAAACCTCGAACTGTGTACCCACAACACGGTGAAGCTCCAACGCATGTGACGTCACCTCCATCACCACTGCATTTACCCCCTCGCTTTCAAATTGGGCAAGCATTCTTTGCAAGTCGGTGGATTCCGGAGTTGTTCGTGCACTAGACAGCGTTCCGACCATTTCGGTTTTCCATCCGTGCGCACGCAAAATTTCTGCGAGTAAATGAGCCGTCGTTGTTTTCCCATTGGTTCCTGTAACTCCAACAACATGAAGTCGTGTACTAGGAAAATTTCGTAAAGCTGCCGCCAACAGACCCATAGCCATACGTACATCTCTCACCACAACTTGTGGAATGCCTACAGGCAATTCATGATCGACCAGTAACGCCGAAGCGCCTGCGTCAATTGCATTTTGAGCAAAATCATGACCGTCTAACTGCTCACCCGAAATGCAGCAAAACAACGACCCGCTTCGCACCTGTCGCGAATCATGAGTGACGTCATGAATCTGAACATCCTCGCCGACATGGGCCTGCAACAAACCATGCTCGTCAAGTTGTGCTGTGCTCACCAGATGGCGCAGTGCCATCTGGCCGGTCGCGGCCGGCGTTGCACTCATGATTAGTGCTTAGGTCCGAGCTCTGCTGGACGCTCTTTAGGGCAACCGAGGTCGGCTGCATTTGGTCGGATATCAAGTTCACTGATGAGTACTTGCGCGATGTTTGCAAATACCGGAGCAGCAGCAGTTCCACCAAAACGGTCCATTGAGTCTGCGTTCGGTTCGTCAATGGAAACCAAAACCGTGAAACGCGGTTGCTGAGCTGGGATAAAACCAATGAAGCTTGCAAAGTATGAACGCGAACCATCATCGGCAACATAGGTTCCGTTGTCTTGGCGCTTGTATGCAGTTCCGGTCTTGCCCGCAACCGTCATCCCCGGAACTTTTCCAAGAGTTGCAGTTCCGAAACACACAACGTCGGTCATCAGCGAACGCATCGTTGCAGCTGTTTCAGGCGTGATCACCGAATGCTGCTCAGTTGGCGCGATCGGTTCATTCACGCCGTCCTTCGTCACTGTCGCCGTCACCAGTCGAGGTGCGACATAATTTCCATTATTAGCGACCACGTTTACTCCCGCAATTAATTGCAAGGCTGTTGCTGAATAACCGTAGCCATACGAGGTCGTAAATTTCTTGGCACCCGCCCATTTGTCTGCTGGCTGAAGGATTCCCTTGGTCTCACCCGGAAAATCGATTGCCGACTTGGCACCAAACCCAAACGACTTCAAATAATCATGCAGTTTGTCCGGACCAAGTGTCTGACCAATCATCAGCGTTCCAACGTTTGACGAATCAACAATAATTTTTCGCACGGTCATGTCCTCGAGCCCGTGTGGAAAAGCATCGTTAAGTTGTTGCGACCACTTCGTGCCAGCGTTAGCAATGAAATATGGAGGAACCTTAAACGTTGTTGTCGGGTCAACTTTGCCCTCGTTGATTGCAGCAGCGATGCTGAACACCTTCGCCACCGAGCCCGGCTCATTTGCTTCGACCGCGGCAATGTTGCCCGAATCGGCCGAATAGGTTCCGTCTGCATTCAATCGCAATGTCGACATTGCATAAATCTCGCCAGTTGCAGAATCCATCACAATTGCTGTTCCACTTCGCGCTTGCAGGCGCGCAATCTGCTGAGCCAAAATTCCATCAACTTGAAACTGAATGTTGCGATCAATCGTCGTTACCAACGTCTTGCCGGCTGTTGCTGCAACGCTGCTGTCTTCGGTTGCCGGAATGGACTGACCTTTTGCGCTCACTTCGCGCACTTGTCGACCATTCACACCAGCGAGCAAAACATCAAACTGCTTTTCAAGACCTGAAGTACCAGAGCCATCCGGATCCGTACGACCGACCAACGCGCGTAAACCATCGCTTGTCAATTCGCGACCCGCTTCGTTATATGACGACACTCCCGGAAGCTGTAGTGCAATGAGTGAGTCGGCTACTTCTTGCGATGCCTGGCGCGCGATATAGGTGAAGCTCTTCGTCTTGTCTTGCAATTTTTCGGCAAGTGCAACTTCTGCTTCTGGCGTCATTGCCAGCAACCCGGCTATGGCGTGCGCAGTACCGGCGGCATCGAGCACTTCGCGAGGGTCTGCATACACGGTCCGTAACGGAACGGGTATCGCAAGCTCAAGTCCATTGCGATCCAATATCGATCCGCGCTCTGCAAAAACGGTGTTTACGCGAGTGCGTTGCGAAACACTGGCATCGCGATAGTGACCAGACCCAAGTGTTTGTAGATACCCGGTGCGCAACAACATCGCACACAGCAACAACGAGACGGCAATTCGAACGTAAGCGAGGCGATGATGGATTCGACCTGGCTTGAGATCTTCAGTGAGCGACCGAACGGTTTGCCGAGCAGCCATACGAGCAATTTCGCTTGCGCGCTGAGGTTCGTTGCGTCGCCCACGCGACCCTGCAGCAATGCTCATGGCTGAGTCACTCCATTCTTCGCATTGCCCAAGTTTGCAAGCGGATTCAACGATGCAATATTTGAAGGATCTGCAAATGCTGGATCCATCTTCCCAGTCGAAATCACTACTGACGCCACCACATCTTCTGGAATTTCTACAAACTTCGAACCAAGGCCCGGTGTCATCATGAGCGCCTTCGCTTGTTCACGTAAATATTCGGGGGCTAACAATGCAGCACGCTGCTGGCGAAGTTCATCGTGGTACTGACGAGCAAGTGAAATCTCGCTTGTTAAATGGTCCAACTTCAGTTGCTGACCTGCGATGTATGCCTGCAAACCAATTACTGACGACACCACAACGAACAGTCCAAGCACCATGGCGCTAAAGAACACGATGGTTCGCTTCGACGTGCCAGGGATGACTGTGAGATGGCGTTCAGGGGGTATCGATTGCCCACCACGTGGTCGCCGTTGCGGCACCCGCTCAGTGTTGATCGCTAACGCCATCTCAGCAGCCGACCTTTTCTATAACCCTGAGTCGCGCAGAAGATGCGCGAGGGTTGCGTTCGATTTCTTCAGCAGAAGCATGTTCCGCAACTCGCACCTTCTTCACCAACTTGCTCGAAGACAAATGATGTTGAAACGGCGATGCAATGGTGGTCACTCCTGGACGAGTCTCTGCATCGCGGAATGCTTGCTTCACAATGCGGTCTTCTCCTGAGTGATACGACAACACCGCAATGCGGCCACCAACTTCAGTGGCGGCTATCGCGTCCGAAATTGCCTTCGGCAAAATTTCCAGTTCCTTGTTCACTTCAATGCGAATTGCTTGGAACGTGCGCTTTGCTGGGTGCCCGCCAGTGCGGCGTGCAGGAGCTGGAATTGCGTTGGCAACAATCTCGGCAAGTGCCGAAGTGGTCATCACCGGACGTGCTGCAACTATTGCCTTGGCAATGCGGAATGCAAAACGCTCGTCTGCATGTTCACGCAATACATCTGCAAGTTGCTGAACTTCGTAGCCATTCACCACGTCGAGTGCGCTGAAATTCTGGGTCGTATCCATGCGCATATCGAGCGGCCCATCATTGCGATAGGAGAACCCACGATCCGCCTCATCGAACTGCGGCGATGAAACACCGAGGTCAAACAATGCACCAGAAATTTTTGGCACATGGTGCAGTTGCAAAAATTCTGCTACTCCATCGAAGCGTCCCTGGTGGAACATCAGACGTCCTTCAAATTGCGGAGATATTTTTCGAGCGTGCTCAATGGCCATTGGGTCTTGATCAATTCCGAACACGCTCATCCACGGGTACGCAGTAAGCAGTCGCATCGAGTGACCCGCTCCGCCCAACGTCGCATCCACCACTACACCGTGTGGAACAGCGCCGAAGAGTTCGACAATTTCATTGGCCATTACTGGCTCGTGGTTAAACGTTGAGTTGGTTGCTGCAGAATTCATAAGAAGTACTCGACGCTCATGTGCAGCTACTCGCCTATGCGGAGCTTCGCTGTACTGCAGCCCCCCGGTTGGCATTGTCGTCGGGATGTCTCCCCGATTCGACGAAATGGAAGCGGGCGGAGTTGGGGCTGTCCATCTTGCTAACCGAAGGACTGCAGTACAGCGAAACGTTCGCATGAGGAGCGCTCGCAACAAGTGGTGTGGTCGATGCGCTCCTTTCCCGCTACTCGCCTGATCCGGCGATTTGCTCAATACCCATGAGGACGACGCGCTCGTGGCGCTCTGGCTCCCAAATTTCAACTCGATCGAACGAACCGCTGACAACAACTCGCGAGTTCAACGTGAGCCCTGCGTATTCACGCAACTTTTCTTCGATATTGATCCGACCCTGAGCATCAATAACAACTTCAAAGGTGTTGCTCGCCTGAGCACGCTGTTGATTCAGCGACATCTCGCCGTTGCGAACCTTGTCCATCGATTCCCGGGCGGCGGCTTCAAATGCCTCTGCGGTCAAGATGTCCACGCACTTGTCGCGCCCAATAGAGAGGAAGCAACGGGGTTCTAAACGTGGACGAAACGATGCAGGCAATGCCAAGCGACCCTTTGGGTCCAGCTGCCGATCGTGTACTCCTACGAACAATGTGTCCTCCGCTACCCTCGCAAACCCTTATGAGGCTTGCTTTCCCGTGTATTGCTGCCGTTGAAGGGAGTCCGCACTCCGGATCAACGAGGAATACGATATCCCCACTTCCCCCCACTTTGGTGTTATTTCTCACCACTTCACCCCACTTTTTTTTCAACAGCAGAAAGCCCAAATGGCGCGGATTTCATTGACGGATTGAGAGACTCACGGCCACATTGGCCACATGCTCGAAAAAAAAACTTTTGCTAGCGAGGCAAGTGAGACACAAAAGTGTCCACAATGGCCTGCTGGCTCGCCTGAACGGTTGCAACACGATGTGCAATTTCGTTCAGGTCGCCTGGCGTATTCATTACATACATCTCCACGTCATGTGGATTCCACTTCGTATATATGGTGCATTGAAATCGCGCATACTCGCGAGTACGTCGTTGACTAATGCCTACAACTTTGCCGATCGATTCGTCGAGTTGCTGCACCACTTCTCCAGGCCCAACACCTGCGAAACACAGCAAATCTCCCCACGCGTCGCTACTCAGTGATTCGCGATGCACGGACACGTTGTTCATACCAAGTGAGCGCAGTGTCTGCGCCCACACATCGCCCAACCACCACGATGCTCGTGCAACATCATCGCTCCACAACGCATCTCCACTCGGAACGACAACATCGAGCCACACATGATCCGCTGGCGCAAGAAACACAATTCCCCCACCACTGCGACGACGAACGATTTCAATGTGATCGTGTGCGCAATGTTCAACGTTGAGCAGCGATTCCTGCTGTCGCGAGCCAAGCACTATTGCCGAGTGCGTGATGCGAACGTCCCACACTCCCCGCTCAACAGCAAGGTCACGACCGTGTTGAACAGCAGCTGAAACGTGTTCGGTGTGCAACTTCCAGGATGAATCAGGATGCGTGGGCAAGGTATTGCTTCCACGCATCGGGCACTCGCCCAACAGAAACCGAGATCCATGCAAGTTCACGCGGCGCATGTGGTTCACTTGCAAGCCTCATGCCCGCCTCTTCTGGCGTGCGATCGCGTTTGCGCAAGTTGCATGGTCGGCATGCAGCAGTCACGTTTTCCCACA
>Ga0194044_10000072_pt1 | contig 37290 bp, 30 predicted proteins | sample JunL4417m_MetaG_FD_155460 | JGI IMG/M metagenome (GOLD analysis project Ga0194044, IMG submission 155460) | Anoxic zone freshwater microbial communities from boreal shield lake in IISD Experimental Lakes Area, Ontario, Canada - Jun2016-L442-17m | ecosystem: Environmental > Aquatic > Freshwater...
CCCCAGTTGGAATGCCCAGCGGCGGCAAAGAAGAAAAAACTTCTGGAATAATGAGCTGCTGCCTTAAACTGGAATTCGTGTATTGAAAAGGCTATCTCAGTGGTGATTTTCGTATGAGGAAGACTGCAATCAAAAAACTATATGCGTTATCGCTATTTATAGTGATACTCGCCCCCGTTGTCCTTTTTCCAGCAACCGCCTGCGCTTACATCGACCCGAATACGGGCGGGTATGTTTTTCAGATACTCTTTCCTGTACTCTCCGCAATTGCCGGATTGTTTCTGTTCTGCAGGAACTTCATTAAAGGTGATATCCAACAAATAATATACCATTGTCTGAATCAGATTTTTTCTATGCATTGATCATCGTTGGCCAGGCATTTATCCGTGTATCGCCGCCATCAGGCAATAGTAGGGGCGAATCTTGTATTCGCCCTATCGAAAGGGCGAATACAAGATTCGCCCCTACGAAATAAACTGGCCGAAACGATGATCAAGGCGGTATATTCTTTATTGGAAATCACCCAACACAATTGGCGCAACGTTTTCAAGCAGAGTAGATAACTGTTTTGATTTATGTCCAACCAATCGCCACCATGTTCACCGAAACCGTATCAATGACGCTTTGAACGGAAAGCTTATTTAGAATGATCTCATCTTCCACCGGCACAAACAGAGCCAGGGTTACCGAAGTCAGTCCCAAACTTTTCGCGTAGGCTGCGGCCTGCCCTTGTGCTCTTCGGGTTTCCATCGCATCAATAAAGCTTTTGACCTCGATAATACCCTTTTTTCCATCACAGTTCAGATGAATATCCACCTTGCCATTGCCGGTTGGAAACTCTGGACCGACCACGCATCGCCTGCCAACCGCAGATAGTAACCAGGCATACAGGTGAAAGTGCCCTACTGCTTCAGTGTAGTGCATATCCGTTCGCCGGGGCTGATCTTTGAAGGGGTTCAGTCCCTTGGCCTTCATTCGGATTAAATAGGCTTTGTAGCGGGTTAAGAGCGCTGAAAGATTCAGTCCATCTTCAAACACATCCGCCAGATCATCCAGAACTTCCAGCGCCAGCATGGGCAGACGATCCCCAATCAAATCATCGGTCAGTGCATTGTACAGGCGTTTTTGGATAAATGGAGAAGAAAACCGGCAGATAGTCCGCGGCTGCCCCTGAGTATCTATTTGTATCTGAAACGTGATGACACCATTCATGTACAGATAGGCGCACCACTCGGAATCCAGCGAAAAGATCACATCTGAACGGGCAAATAGCTCCATCACATGGACAACATATCCGGATCGAACTTTCTTGATCAGGTTCAGGACGGTATTGTTCCATTCCGTGCTCAATGCTGCCTGAAACACATATTTCCAGGTATTGACATCAATGGGTTTGTTTGAGCCAGGATTGTGCTTTTCTGTTAGAAGCTCTCCGAACCACCCCACCAGGCCAGGCTGGCCATTAGTTATTTGATAAACCGCTTCAACTACATCTGCATCAACCAACTGCCCGGATTCCACCTGATAATGATCAAACAGATACTGCACCTCATCACGAGAGAAATTTTCAACGCGAAGGCTTCGCTGAATATTGAACGGCGATCCCTTCAGGCTTTCCACACCCAGCACGGCTTTTACACCAATCAGAGCCAGACTGTGCAGCCAGTAGTTTTCGCGTGACAGATAGATATTTCGAAACAGTGTGATAATCTGATCAATGACTACAGCAGGCAGACTATCAAACTCATCAATAAACAGAATGACCGGCTGATGAAATATTCCTTTCTTTTTATGAAACAGAGCAGCCCAATCATCAATGGCGTTTGGAACGTCAATATCTTTATCAAAGGCATCCAGAAACAGATGCGGAATTTTGGACAGAAATGTTTTTTGAGGGTGTTGATCATCCTTGTCAAACACTGTCCCCTGCATGGACATCGCGCCGATGGTGAATCGATCCGGACAGTCCTGTTCAATCCGGTTTTTTACCTCCCGCATCAGCCATGTCTTGCCGGTTTGCCTGGGCGCCCAAATAGTAAAAAAATGACCGCCTTTACCAGGCTCACCCATAATCTGATGCAGGCAGTTTTTCACGAGCTGCGTTCGGGGAACACAGAAGTGAATGTCCTTATCGACTGGACCATACGAATGAAACCGTCTCATGATAGTTTCCTCATCATTAAGTCTGATCTTGGAAAAGAAGAGAGGAGCGAATGGTTAGCTGCAAAAGTCTTGAAAACACCTACCGGTTAACATGGAACTTCCCAAATAGGCCGCATTTCGAATCATTTCCGAAGACCAAAAGGAAAATCCTTCAGCATGTGTTACATCTTTAGGCAGCGTCATGCTGCGAAAGCGATTCAAGGCAATGGATAGTGCATCATAATTTCTTTCTAAAAGCTGGCTTTCATATACTTTTAAAGCACTTATCTTGCGTTCCAGCACTGATGTTATATTCACCAGAACATTAGCTCTCAACGGCTGACCGATTTCGCAAAACGCCACATCGCACGGCCCATCGTACATTTGAACGGCTGCGCATAAAAAGGCGCATGCCGCGCGGTGATCAGGGTGAAATTCCAGTGGCGAAGGGACATAAACCAAATCCGGTTGATAAGCTCTTAACATATCCAATATACGTCCTCTCACTTCATGAGCGGCCAAAAGCTCTCTATCCTGGTATGGCCAGAATTCAATGTCTATCTCCCCCAAACATGCACATGCGCTTCGAGCTTCCTCTTGACGAAGCGCAATATAGGCTCGATTTTCAAATCTGCCGGACATGTCCCCTTTGGCGCCGTTGGTCAGAAAAATTACTTTAACCGGATCATGAGCTTCTTTGTGAAGTACAAGGCTTCCCCCGCACCCTATGGTTTCGTCATCAGGATGTGGCGCCAGGACAAGCACACGCTTGCCAGTAAGGTCAGTTGAATGAAATGGAATGAATTGATCTTCAGACATTATTACACCAAATCCCCGCTGCTAAATTATGAATTTTAAAACAGATCGCTGTCGCCCATCGTATAGTAAAGGTGTTTTCTGAAATAATCAATGGAGAATTCCTGGTTGAAAAATTTGAAACAAGGCGCCATTCCATTCGGTTCATCAACGACTGAAAAGCCCAGATTTTTCAGCCCTGTATGCCACCATTCGGGTACCGGCGAAAACCATGCTTCAATCCGGGTTACAGGAGACTCCCTTCGAATGGCCTCAATCAGATGGGTCAAAAGTAACGCCATATCCTGGACATTATCCGGATCGCAGAGCGCATCTCCCCAGATCAGCGTCTCGCCCCTAAGAGAAAACACTCCCCATCCGGTCATCCTGCCCCAACGGGATACCACAACCAGACGATGAACCCGGTCCGGACAGCTCAGATAGCGCCACCGAAGATATTGACTGTCCCGTTTCACCAGCAATCCATAATGTTTGCTGACCTTCTGAAAGAGCCGGTCGAATTCCAGACCTGCTGCATGGACTTGCTGAACCCTCACCCCTTTGAGTCGTTGAAGTATTCTTCCAAACAAGCTGGGGCTAACCGTGTTCGCTTCCCGAACATGGTACGGAACTTGCGGCAAGTATTCATACCGAAGAAATCGTTCTCCAAATTTACGGATCTTCCCTGTATTGAATCCATACATAAATGGAACAACACCTCTGCCGAATTTATCATAAAAACAATTCACGATCCGGCTCAACACGCTGGTCGGTCCCCTTCCGAAACTCCGGAAAGCGGGATTGGTCATGGTATCACCGACCTGAACGGACTGCATATTCCTATGTATGTCAGCCGAATAAAACGGAACCGGGTAACCGGCATAATGAGCCGCCAATTCCCCGCTCTCAGAAAATGCCGCGGTTATATGATATTGGCCATAGGGATTATCGCGGTATTTCCAATGCCAGTGATCGATTGTTCGGAGATTGTTGAAAAGCTTTTGGAACAACGGCAGAATCCGATGTTCATCATTTTTCTGATATCCCCGAATGAACACATCGTCTTTCTGGCAGACAATGATCTCATACCCCAGTTTCCCCTGAGTGTACCAAGATAGTTGATTCTTCCAGCCATTCAGAAAAAACTCGAGCCGTTCTCCAACCGAATCCGTATTCACCGCCTGGCAAATTGCATCATGATGCGTTAAAAATTTATCTATAGTCCAGTTGCAGGTGTGAATGACTCGATTTTGAATCTCCTGACGGGATAAAATGCGAAAACCCTGTTCAGCGAGCATGGCCATCATGTCCTGCCGGTGATGAACAGCAGTTTGCGACTGAATCGATCGATCCTTGCAGACTTCATCTCCGATAATAATTTTCCCTTTTTCACGCAAAAGAGTGCGCGCCAGGTGAATAGCAGTACCCAAGGGATGGAGGTACTGAAAAGATTCCTGAAAAAGAATCACGTCATACTTGCTTGCGGCAAATCCGATATTGGTGTCATCCAGAAATCCTGCAACCTGAAAATCGACACCGCTATCCGTATATGCATGGCGGGCGTACGCAATCAATTCAGATGATGGCGCAATAGCAGTGACCCGATACCCCTTCTTAGCCAACATTGATGCCGAAAGCCCCAGTCCGCACCCTACATCCAGCACATCGGCCGGTGGATCAGGAAAAAAAGAAAGTAGAAGATCAAACATCCTCTCCTGTGCTTTTTCCAGATCGGAATCCGGCGCATCATCCGGCCAGAGGCCAAAATGCAGATGATCGCTATTCAGGATCAGCCGGTAAAAACAAAACGGCTCAGGCAGTTTTACCCACATTTGATGCCAAGCATCAGTATTCTCAGTTATTGCATTCATTATATTTGTTAAAAACTCCTTGTCATGCTGTCTGCAGTTTTTCCCATGTTATTTCTACCACAGGTCTCCCCCAGCCCATCATACCACTCAAGCGACCGTAATACACTCCAGGAGACAGCAGATTCCACTCATTTTCGGTAAACACCACACGCACTCCGGTTCCAAATTTGCCGGCTGCTGGAATAAAATTTGGATTGGGGCTCAATTCAAAAAGCCACTCACCTGCCAGACTATCAGGAACTAAAACCACAAACGGCGAATTATATGTTGGTTTGACCTTGGGTTCAATGGAAATTTTCAGTTCTTTTCGGAATTGTATTGATAGCTGGTTCAAATAACTTTTCCATCCCCTGGTATGTTTCTCCCGAAACAATCTTTGGGATGCAATCATAAGGGACCGTTTGTCCGCCAAGTGGTGTTGATCACACTGATCATAGAGGTGGACTACTTCTGCGCGTGGCTCAACTACAAGTTTATATCCAGAGTTTCTCAATCGAACGAATAAATCCGTATCCTCATAATACAGAAAAAATCGAGGATCAAACAGTCCGCCTGCAGTAACAATGGCATCTTTTTTTAATAGAACATGTCCTCCGGAAAGATTTGTGACCCGCACCGGAGATTTCGCTCTCCAAATATAGATTGCAAATCGCCGCCAAATTGCACTCAGCAAGCGCCAAAGTCGCGAATACGGCCCCCATATTGACAAGACCGGCTCAATCCAAAAAAGCATTGGGGGATAAGAGGGCGGAAGGAAATACCCGTTTTTCTGATCCCAATAAATCTGCGGGCCGACTGCGCCTATACGTCTGGAGGACAGCAGCATCTGCTGAAGGCGGATCAGACAGTCCGGCAACAGTCGCGCATCCGGGTTCAACAGCAAAATCAAATCCGCATCATGCGCATCATTTACCGCATTGCATGCTCTGCCAAATCCCATATTTTCTGTGTTAACCTTCAGCACTACTGCACTGGGCAGATGTTTTCGCAAATACATGGCTTCGGACTCATCAATGCTGTTATCCGCAACCACCACCTGCACAGGACCCAGCGACCGGGAACTTAAAACCGATTGGACAGCTTCCAGGGATAGTGCTGCTGAATGATAGTTTACCACAATGGCAAGAGTTCTGATTGTTTTCATACCTGCTTGATGTTATAGATGTATCGTTTTATGAGTGCTTAGAGGTTCTATCCATATTTTTACAATAAAATGAAGATTTTGTTCCCTGAAATTTTGTCTGAAAGTGAATTTGTTTTGCAAAATACTGATATCACCATCCTGATCCCCTGCCTGAATGAAGCCGAGACCATTTCCAACTGCATTGCAGAGGCATTGACGGCCATCTCGGACACCGGCATGATCGGAGAAATCATTGTCGCGGACAATGGCAGTACAGATGGATCGGTGGAAATTGCGCAAAATGCCGGGGCCAGGGTCGTCCATATCCTTGAAAAGGGATATGGACATGCGTTAGCCGAAGGAATCCAGGCGGCTTACGGGCAATATATCCTGATGGGCGATGCCGATGGCAGTTATGATTTCACGGAACTCCCCGGATTTATGGAAAAGCTGTACCAGGGGTTTGATCTGGTCATTGGTTGCAGGTTCCCCCGATGCGGCGGCAGGGTCAACCCAGGCGCCATGCCCTGGAAACACCGCTGGATTGGCAACCCTGTCCTGTCGTTTCTCGGGAAACTCTTTTTTTCATCGCCGGTGGACGATTTTCACTGCGGACTTCGCGCATTCCGGCGAAAGTCCATCCAAACATTGGGACTGAAAACCGGTGGAATGGAATTCGCCTCTGAAATGGTAGTCAAAGCTTCCCTTTGCGGACTGCGCATAACCCAGATTCCCATCGTTCTCAGAAAAGACGGTCGATCTCGCCCCCCCCACCTGCGAAGTTGGCGGGACGGCTGGCGACATCTACGGTTCATGCTCTTGTATAGCCCTCTCTGGCTCTTTATTCTGCCTGGTCTGCTGCTTTCAGTATTGGGGGTTTTCGGGTTCAGCCTGCTGATCTCCGCACCGCTTAAGATCGGCATGGTTACTTTTGATCTCTCGTCTCTGCTTGTCTCTGGAACCTGCCTTCTAATCGGCTTTCAGTTGTTTGGGTTCGGCCTGTTTATCAAGGCTTACGCCGTCAATGCCGGCCTTTTACCAGGGAAAGAGTACTGGTTGAAACTGGTCAAAGGCCGACCCGTGGAATGGGGTATCGCCTTTGGCCTGATATTCATCCTCTGTGGAACCGGTTATCTGATTCACACCACCCTGCTCTGGAAAGCCGCCGAATTTGGTCCCATGCCTTATCAAACAACGCTTCGCATGGTCATAGCCTCTATTACCGGGATTGGACTGGGCATCCAGGCCATGGTATATGGATTTGCTCTGGCCATTCTCGGACTGGAACGATGACATCCCGGGCCGTTGACTATTTTTCCATCCAACATCCGCTGCGGGGTCCGGCATCCCGGATATCGTTTCGGGTTCGCCGAAACATATTCAATCTGTTCATGGCATCCATGAATCCAATGCCATCGGACCGGATACTGGATGTCGGCGCCACACCCGATCAGTTTCTCCCAGAATCCAATTTTTTCGAGTTTTTCTACCCCTATAAGAACAGACTGACTGTCACCAGCATTGAAGATGCATCCTTTCTGGAAAACCTTTATCCCGGACTCCGCTTTGTCCAGACCGGAACCGGGAAACTTCCATTTGAAGATCTTTCTTTCGATATTGTTTTCTGTTCAGCCGTACTGGAGCATGTCGGTAATCGCATACATCAGCGGTGCTTTGTCAACGAACTCTTGCGGGTATCCCGAAAATTCTTTATCATTACGCCCAATCGTCAATTTCCAGTCGAATTTCATACATTCCTCCCCCTGATCCACTGGCTGCCACAGCCGATGCATCAATGGATTCTCCGGCGACTGGGCTTGATTTTTTGGGCGAAAACCGACAACCTGAATCTGCTGACACCATATTCTCTGAGATCGCTGTTTCCGGATACCACCAATCTTCATCTCATACGCTTGAAACTAATGGGTTTTTCTTCCAATCTTGTTGCCTGGGGAATGGCCAGGAAGGAAGCGTAAGACAAATCAGCGCAATCAATGCCGGATAGATGACCAGCATATATCGAACCTGCACCCAGTAGCTCATTGCATCGACATAACTAACGATGGCCAGTCTGCTGGTGATGAGCACCGTCAGCAGACCGATCACCCAAAGGCTCCGGTAATCCCCATCCTTTACCGTGAAAATACTTTTAAACCACGAAATACACGAAATACACGAAAAAAATGTTCTTTGCGCCTTTGCGCCTTTGCGTGAGAAACAATTTTCATTTGCCGTACCAGTAATATAGACCATGCCATAAGCGTTGATGATGGATGATTTGCCTCGGATCAGCGCAATTCCTTTCATAACAATGACTGCCGGAATCCATATTCCACAGATCGTCTGGATCACACGAAACATCCAGGAAAGAATTCCTCCGAAATTGACAATAAACATGCTCTGACGACCGTCCAGAGTACCAACAACTGCCCAAAACCTCTCGGTGAGTTCAGCCGATGGTGCCTGCCCGGCAATCAGTTGATAGGTTTCCGGCAGGTCTCCCAGCCAGAAAGTCATCCACAAAACCTTAACTGTGGAATATAAAAGCCTGGGAATATCAATCCATTTCAAAGGCGGAGCCAACATGTTGCCAGTCGGATTGGATATACATGAAAGCTGTCCGGTTCGGCAACCCGTCTCAATTTCCTGTGCAAGATCGGCATAAAACCTGGCTGCCTGATCTGCACTAACATGTGCGCCAATTGAGTCTGCCGCATCCCGAATCGCCCAAACCGCCCACCCCCCTGCCAGTTCATCACACACACCCATCCATTGGCAGCCAAACTTAGACCAGCCACCACCGTCAAACTGACGGGACAAGTAGGGATAGAGCATTCGAAAATGGGAGCTGACCCGATTGGCATCATACATTGCCTTTTGCGTAACCGGGATATAAGGATGATGGGATTCACCATCCAGCCGCGTCAGCCAACTGAATGCAGTCTTAAAGCCGGGTTCAACCAACTCGTTTACCACTGCCACGCCATAATGTCGCAGATTCTGCTGCTGAATCCATACCGTCAGAATAAAAATACTCAAAATAGGAAGTGCAACGCAGGCTATCACCAATCCCCATCTGCGCCAGCCTGTCGTTCCCTGCTTTCCGGTCGCCACCTTCCAGCCGCTGCCACCTGCTCCCTGCCCCCTAATCCGTGATCCCTGATCCTTGCCGCCCGACATAAGTTCCCACAGAAAATATCCGGTATAAGCCACCGATGCCGGAATCAGCCATAGACCCTCATCCCGCATTCGCCAGGCTAAGGCGACGGACACGGATAGCGCCAACAACCAGAAGACCAATGGATATCTAGCCTCCCTCACCGATCCCATGACACCGATAGCGCTGGCAAGTGCTATCGTCACAGCAGGGGTATACAAGGCTTCGGTTGCAACAAACCTGCAGGGAATCCATGCTGCGGGATGGAATGAGCACAATACACAGACGGCTGCAATCCGACAGCCAGGCACATTCATTTTTTGCAATGCAACTGTCAGTAGAACAATACCAAGAAGATAGGCAATCGTCTGCGCTCGCTGCAACGACCACCCCATTGCGCGGTTCAGGGCCAGAACTCCAGGATACACCGGAGATCTTATCAAGGCCATCTGGTTGTAATCGCCAAGCCATTCTCCCTTTGTCAGCGTCTCGGCCATATCCAGGAATTTCAAGCTGTCATGTACACCGCTGATCGGAATAATTCCAGTGTTCCACTGCATGAATAAAGAAACGCTGATGGAAAATACACATACCAAAATCCACCCGTGGCGTTTATCCAAACAAACATTTCTAATCATCTACACGGACATCTCACCTTCATGTCAAATTAATCCTGTTCGAAAAACCCTACGCAGAATGAGGTAGAGTACTATACTGCGAACTGGCATAATTTTACGTTTTTGATCCCCCCCCTGCTGGGAGAGGGAGTTTATGAAAAGCGCAGATTATGCCAGTTCGCAGTATATCATCACAGTTCATAGCCATTGTTGCGTGCTGTAGCGCTCCAGCTATACCCCAGATGATGATACAGTTGCACATCGAAAAATCCACTGCGTTTCAGAAGCGTTTCCAGTTCTTCTTTTCGATAATACTTGGCATATTTCGGGTTCAATTGATCATAAACAACCAACTTGCGAGTGTAAAAATCCAGTTTTGAAAAATATTGTCGCATGTAAGCAGCCATGGGAAGCCTAAGAAAGCGACAAAGAAGCGAATAAAAACTGGCAGGGAAAACCAGAAAGCCAGCCAGTTTGTCCAGCAGTTCATGCGACATCCGGGAAGTAATCTCTCGCATCGGCCTCACGAAAGATAAGTACAACCGGTTATTTTCTTCACCATATACCCATAAAAAAAGCTTCCCTTCAGTATTTAATGCCCGTCCCATTGCTCTTAGTGCAGGCATGGGGTCCTTAATAAACTGAAGAACCCCAATACAGAAAATCAGGTCGAATGCATTTGAAGGAATCTGTTCTGCTGTGGCTTTAAGATATTGGATGCCTTGGCATGTATTAGTGTTTTTCTTCAATATGTCAAAAGCTGTAGATGGCTCAACCGCCAGTATCTCTCTTGCCCCCAATTCGTTCAATATTCGGCAGTAACGTCCTGTTCCCGCCCCAATGTCTGCGACCTGTTTTCCTTTGATATCTGAAGGAAACAATAATGGCCCGAATAACGCGACCAAAGAAGCTGTTGAAGCATAATAGCCAGTGTTTTCGGTATATTTTTCCCACTGCCGACCAAAATCATTAATTGTACTCATTATGTGATTTGTCATGGTTTTCTCGTGTTCACCATATTATCAACCTTGCTTTAGCGGTTTTCCATTGGAAATTGGTGTTGATGACATTTTTATCGTTCTGAACAAGAATTGTTCAACAGATAGGGATACGGCCTTCTCACAACCACCCATTTCAAGCCTTTTGATAAATTGACATCCTTCAGGTGATATCATAGATTGGTTATATCCCAGATAATCAATATAATACCCAGCTTCGATTAACATCTTTCGCAGGCTGTGTTCTGTGAAAAATCTTAGATGGCCCCAGCATAAAATTCCTGCGGGTACATATTGAAATTGTCCGTTCACCAATCCTTTGATCACGGACCAATGCCCTATGTTGGGGACACTGCCGACCAAAACGCCTTCATCATTCAGCAAGCGATGACATGCCTTAAGCACCGTCAGAGGATCAATCAAATGTTCCAGAATGTCTCCGCATATAATACAATCAAACTGCTCCATCAAAGACAAGTTTTCAATCGGCTGAATATAAACCTGATCGTAGGCTTTTTGGGCCTCATGACCTGCAATCGGGTCAGGTTCGATACCCACAAACTTTATGCCGGGTTTAACCTGTTTCAGATATCGCCCAATTGTCCCTTCCGCACACCCGATATCCAGTACGGATCGAACTTTATCAGGGACTAATTTAATTAGATCCAACCGTGGATGTTGATAATAATTCGAAAATGAATGGGCAATACTGCTTTCAACCACCACCTTGGTTGATTGGCGCCAAATTTCATGACCACTGAGGTCGACGATGGGAAGATTTCCTGGAAATCGCTCAATAAAAGAGGATGAAAAGCAAAAGACTTCATCAGATAACGATGATACATTTCGAATGGATTCTCCCCTGTTTTGCAGCATCCATTCCGTCAGTTCCTGAAATGTCTCAACATCCGTATAGGAAAATGGAAGGGGTGAAATCTGATCCGGAGCACCATTCACCATCACTGGTCCGGCAATAACATGTACATGGTTTCTGCTTGCCCTGCTGAGGCGCTCCAGGGATGACAGCAGTATCATCACTCCGGAACGTATGATGACAATCTGATCGGTATCCAGCACCCAGTCAACAATGTCGCCGCATGTGACCTGGCACTTCTGATCGATGTCCATCTGATCGACATTCACAATAGGAAAAAACGTTTTGACGGACCTGAGCTGATCCCTCATAAATGACTGACAAAATTCCGCATTGAACGGAATAGATCGTTCTTTCAACGTTGGCGGCAAAACGATATACACTACTTCCATGGCAAATCCCTCATAAAAAAGAGTCAGACTGATCCCCGGCCATGGTAACAGATCGATTTACAACCGTTCGAACCTTCAATCTTTTTCCCGAACCAAATTTCTTGGGTACTCGTATCAAGTATTAACCCAAACAAACCCCTACAGACTATAATTCATCAAATGCTCGGCAGCCAGCCATCTTCCGGGCATTTTTCGAATCCACCCTTCAAGGAACGCGTATATTGGGAGCAGAGTATTCACAGGGCTCTCCGCATCTATCTCTCTAAGTGGAAAAAAGTTGATTTGATATACACCAGGAGACACATATATACACATATAAGCCCCGATAAGACTATTGGTCTTTTTTGCCATGTGCCATGCACCAATTGGCATTCGTAATTTCCGCTCAAGGAATGGAATATAAATGTCTGACTTCCCTCCTTGAACATCCGCCATGATAACAAGAGATTCACCACGATCCAACGCGTGATAATAAAAATCCAGTCCAGTTTCATAATGGACCATCTTGCCTCCAATGTATTTTTCCATCAAGCGATATTTGCTGGTGAAAAAATTAATTACATCTGGATGGATTCTTTTATCTTCTACAAGAGATGATGTCAGAACATTTACATTGACGCCTTTCTTCCCCAACAACACCATACCCATAATGAAACTGTCAAAGTGACATGATAACAGAACAACTCCGCGACCATCTTTCTGCGCCTTCAAGATATCTTCAATTCCATTTACTTTGCTGTTTTGGCATATTTTTTCAATTTTTTGCTCATTTATATACAGACAATCTTGATATTCGCTTCTTGAGTTGTGGAGGAATCGACCCAGTGTTCCCATAACACTTTTTGATTGACTGCCAAGCAAAACGGTCATGGCTTGATACACATTCGATCTGATATATTTTCGACCCAGGGCAATGGATCTCCAGTCGTAGTCAACCAATACCTGAAGCAGGCCCCTGCAGTACGAGGCAAACACCCCGATCGGAAAAGGCAGTTTCGCCATAGCCGGCAACAGATATCGATAATCCATTCGCTGAACCCATCTGGTAATTCTCTGGGTCATGGCATCATTTGTCCAACAAATTATTCATGCTTTTAAAAATCATCACAGCATCAATATCCTCTCACACGGATCGGCTTTATGCTTACTTTCTATGACATTTCCCATTTATGATCAATCCAGAACAACCCCAATTCCGGATGATTGCTATATACACTGAATGGCGCACTTTTTGATTCATTGATGATGCTCATGGCATGTTCATCCGAAACCACGGCATGTATTCTGTAACTTCCCTTAATAATCTTGATGTCGTTCAAAACTAAATGAATCGTAACATTTTCAGTGAAACAAATCGGCGGTTGACCGCTGTTTTTGGTAGTCGCAACAAAAACCATTTCCCCATTCATTTTTTCAATACCAATTCCAATATGTCCGACATACCCGCCATTCAAGGGTCTGGCCTTCAAACATATCCGAATAGTCTGCAGAAAAGTAGCTCGGGTAATCGGATGGCCGCTGTCATCCAACACAGCCACATCTTCAATGATCACTTCCGGATGGGTTTCTTTGATGGATGATTGATCTTTTGCGCTTATCGATTCGTCTTTGGTTTCCAGAAATGCCAGATATTCAGAAATGACATTTGCCGACATTCCATAACGCTCAAGCCTTCCGGCATGAAGCCAAATGGTTTTTGCACACAATTCATTGATAAGATACATGCTGTGACTGCAGACAATAATGGTTTTTCCTCCCTTTCGGAAGCCCATCATCCGGTCCACACACTTCAGGCCAAACCGTTGGTCTCCAACGGAAAGAGCTTCATCCACAATCAGAACATCCGGATCCACACTGGTCGCAATGGAAAACGCCAGACGCATCAGCATGCCAGAAGAGTAAGTCTTGACAGGCCGATCAATCACCTCGGACAGCTCGGAAAAATCGATGATTTCGTTCTCTCTGGCGCGAATTTCTTTTTCTGTCAACCCCAGAAGCGCTGCATTCAGATGGATGTTGGTTCGACCGGAAAATTCTGGATTAAACCCGGATCCCAGCTCCAGCAAAGCGGCGATTCGTCCATTTCGTGTGAGACTTCCCGCTGTAGGTTGGGTGATTCCCGCCAGAATTTTTAGCAGTGTGGATTTGCCAGCGCCGTTCTCGCCGATAATGCCCAGAGTTTCACCAAACCCGATCTTAAAGGAAACATCGGTTAAGGACATGACCAGGTGATGGCAGGGTCTTCGAAGAATTGACTCCTTTAGCCGGTCAATAGGCTTGTTATAGACCCTGTAATGCTTGGAAAGATGTTCTACTTCAATCGCGTTCAAATTTCCCCTTTTACAACACATCCGCAAACGCATTTCTGGACCGGCTGTAAAACCATACGCCAGTCAGAAATGAAATAATCGCATACCCTGCGGCATAGCATAGCAGATCTACAGGCAGCGTATGCTTCAGAAGCACTTCATGGTATAGCTCAATGAATGGATACATCGGATTAATAAGGATTAGAATGCGCAGGGACTCGGACAACATGGTGATGGGATAAAGAACCGGGGTTAAATACATCCACAGGGATAGCGCACTGGTGATAAACTGCTGGATATCCCTCACAAACACGCTGAGACTGGCCAACAGAACCACAAGCCCCAGCGTAAAAATCATAAATATGAGGGTAACAACCGGCAGATATAACCAGGCGACATGCCCATAACCTTCAATGGTCAGATAGATTAAAAAAGCAAAAAAACCAATGCCGTTCAAAACAAACGTCACCACGATCCCGGCAAGCGGAACGACCTCAAGAGGAAACGCCACCTTGGTAATCAAACCGGCCTTGCCCAGGAACATACTGGCGCTGCTGCCCACAGCCTCCGAAAAGGCAATCCATGGCAAAAGACCAGACAGAAGAAACAGAACAAAGCTATCTGTGCCGGTTTCGATGGGTTTCATTCGAATCTTGAAAACCACCGAAAATACGAATACATAAATCAGCATGTTTGCCAGAGGCGTGATGACACTCCATAACAGGCCCCCTATTGACCCCGCATATCGACCCCGAATTTCCTGGTTAATAAACCCCAAAAACAACGTCTGATATCGAAAAGGGGCAGTAATCCAGTTTAAAATCGTCAAATGCAATCTCAATATATTAAATTCCCAGAGGCATTATATGGGTGAGAGCACCCTATCGAAATGATGCACAAATGCAGCATCGTCAGGTACTTCATTCCGGAGGGCGTGTCTGTTCAAAAAACTACTGCGTCAAATTCATAAAGGGATTTACGGCGTTTCCAGATGGTTGATCCGCCCTATTGGCTTTGCGTTCAGCCGCTTTTTTCATTGCATCTACAAAAGGGTTAAGACCAGGAGGGGACTCAGCGCCAGGCGGCACATTCGAACTGCCGACTTCAGGGACGGGTCCGGGCAGTGTTTTGTTTACACCGGAACCCGGAGGCCCACCTGGCTCTGGCTGTGTTGGCGGCATCTTGGATGGGTCAGGAGGAGGCTGATTGGGAGGCTTTGACTGAGGAGGTTCTGGCGCAATGGCCGGCGGAGATGGTCGGGGCTTACTTCCACCGTACAGGTTGAGTTTTGTCTCACCTTCCTGGCCGGCCAGAATAATATGATTACTACCGATATCCTTTACAGTCATACCTTTGATCTGATCCCCGATACTGTAAGGCTTGTTTTTAGTACCATCAGCAGGTTTGCCGCCCGTTTCACGAATCATGGCTTGTTTCCCTTTGGGGCCAATGATTACACCCGAAAATATGAACTGTTTCTGAAGTTCCTTTGGATTGGCGACTTTGGCGACTTCGGGCTGTACCTCTTTTTCGGATTCCTGACCCGGCGTGAAGACATGTCGTTCAACCATTGGGGATGATGCAGCATCTGCACCCTGACATAACAAACAACTTATGATAGTGATAAACCAAAAATATTTCTTTAACATGGAGTCTTCCTTGCCAACCCTCTTTAGCAGCTTATTTGACCGCCTTGGCTTTAGACTGGCGGAAGTGGAATACAATATATACTTGAGACCGTATAAATATTTGAAAGCTGAAAGGAATGTGAAATTGGAGCTATTGCCCTGAAAATGATTCCCCCCCCTTTGCAAAAGGGGGGGCCAGAGGGGATTTCCGAGGCTACTCAGCTAAAAATCCTCATTGATCCCCCTTTTACAAAGGGGGAAGTTATCATTGAAAAATTCATACATTTATGCAGTCCGCAGTATAAAGACGATGTGCGTTCGACATCTAGATAGGCATGAAAGCGACTATATGCCGCCAAATGCGCCAATGGTAAATACAGTTGGGGTCTTGGTTGTTCCGTCATCAGTCAAACTGGTGATTATGGCATTCGATGAACCAATGGTAAATTCATACAACACGGGAACGCCAGCAAACCTTGCGGCAAGGTCTGAACCAGAAATGGTGGTTGTTCCAAGGTTGTTAAGCTTTAAAGGAACAGCAGTGCCTGATTCCGGCACCACATTTCCGTTAATATCCCAGGCCGCAACTCTGATTGCAACGCCATCCGCAGAAAGTGTGCCGGATGTATCCGATATTTTAATTGTTGTCTTGGTACCGTTGACGTAATTCGTCGCATAATTGGAAATACCAAGTGGAAAGATACTTGGAATTTTTACAAGGTCATCTGTGCTGCTCTTGACATTAGTGATAAGAACCTTCGATGATCCGATAACAAACTCATAAGTCGTTGGCGTACCGCTGAATCGTGCTTTTAGGCCATCGCCTTGAATTATGGTTGTTCCATGATTTAAAAGTTTCAAAGGCGCAACCCCAGCGAGTTCTGTAAGCTTATTGCCTGTATCATCCCAGGCCATAACGCTTACGGCTCCGCCACCAGAAGGAAGAGCACCGGAAAGATCAGAAATCTGAAGGGCATCCATGTCATCAATGGAATTTGATACAAAATTACTCACTCCGCTGGTATAGGCGACTGGAACATTTAATTTGCCATCGGGTTTGCCGTCGGTACCGGCACTGCTTTTTACATTGGTGATAAGCACCTTTGCTGACGGAACATTAAACTCATAAGTCATGGGTGATCCACCAGGGAAACGTGCTGCAAGTTCCTTGCCTAAAATAATGGTAGTTCCGTGATTGTCAAGCTTTAAAGGAACCGCACTTCCGGATTCGGAAAGCTCAATACCTCCCTCATCCCACGCCTTAACGCTGATTGCGCTACCGGTAGTACCGGCAGTAATTGCACCGGATATATCCGAAATCTTGATGGTATTGAGGGAGCCAATGGAATTCGAAGCAAACTGAGTCACCCCATTCAAATAAACTATGGGAACCTTAAAACCCGTATTGTTTTTTACATTAGTGATCACCACCTTTGACGAGTTGATGGCAAATTTGTATAGCATTGGTGCCTCTGAGGCCTTTGAGAATCGTCCGGCAAGGTCTGAAATAATCTTTGTTTCATGATTGTAAAGCTTCAAAGTCACAGCCTCAGCGGATTCTGGAATCACATTGCCGTTAAAATCCCAGGCCGAAACAACTATCGCGCCGCCACCAGCAGGAAGAGAACCGGAAATATCCGAAATCTTGATGGTATTGAGGGAGCCAATGGAATTCGAAACCAGCATCGATGGCCCACGAAACCCTCCACGAACAAGGCGGACGTGGTAGCCAAGGCTCTTATAGTAATAGTCTTTGGCACCGGACCCGAAGTCCACACCCCAAGCTAAGTCCGGACTGTAGGTGTTGGTAGTAGATGCCCAATAAAAAGAAGGCATGGCATTCGGAAAAAATGTCGTATTGATCGCCGGTTCATTCCGGTTGTAATCCGCCAAGCTGCATAATTCCTTGACGGTGGGCAGTCGCCAGTCCGTATAGACAGCCTTAATCGGTGGTTTTCGATATAGCAGCGCCTTTTCCCATGTCATTTTGTCGGAAGTTTCCTGCTGCCACATCAGACCTGTGAAAACGTCTGTTACCGTGCCATCTCCGTTATCCACATAACTGCCGGGATCAATCAAGGCGGCATCCATCAATTCGATGTCTACAGCATCAAATGACTCGCTTGTCAAAACACCTTCAGACCGCCCCCCGCGAACGGCGATGACATAGAAAGTGCCATCCTTAGCGTCGTAGCCGTTATAGCCGTAGCCGTTGCCGAAGTCCACGCCCCACGCCTTGTACTTATCGTAAGAGTTGGTAACAGAAGACCAATAAAAGGATGGCTGAGTTTCTGGGAAATAAGAGGTATCAATGGCCGGCCTCGACCACTCAACCTCATCATATTTGACGATAGAGTCCAGCTCCTTGATGGTGGGAAGGCGCCAGTCGATGCAACCACCATATTTTGCATCATTCAAATCCTTAACAAACTTCTCGGTATTCTTACCATCGCCTGGTTTACCTGCATTGCCGCCATTGGTAGCCGGATTGCTGTCGTACCAAGCGTATTGGTTATTCCTGTCATGGATTGTACCGTCATTTGTCTTATTTTCCCAGATCAGCCCGGTAACATTATCCCGCACCATCACCCATGATGTGGCCGAAGCCAACAGCGATTTGCCGCTGCCATCCAGCTTGGTATAGGACATTGGATTGATGCTGTAGTTAGCATCTTGGCCATAGAGGGGCTGGCCAGGCGATGGACAAGGATCAATCACAGAGCCATCGGAGCCGTAGCATTTATTTTGCCCCGTACTCGGAACCGGTGAGGCAAAAGCATCAGCCGTCTGAGTCACCGTTACACTCTTTGGGGAGCCAGTTGCACCGGTAGCGGTTACCCGGACGGTGGCCGTTCGAGCTGATGAGCTGGTATTCGCTGCGAAGCTGCAATTGATCGTTCCTGCATCTTTCCCGCTGCTACGCGATGTGATCGAAAGCCAATTGGCGCTTGGTGTCACTGCTGCTGTCCAGGACATCGTTCCGGTTCCGGTGTTGGATATGTAAAATGTAACCGTACCTGCATCTTTTGCCACATACGATTTGTCCGGAGTTACTGAAAGTGCGGGTTTCGGTGTTGGTGCTTGTGTCACCGTAACGTCTTTTGGAGAGCCAGTTGCGCCGCTGGCGGTTACCCGGATTGAGGCTGTTCTGGCCGATGAGCTGGTATTAGCTGCGAATTTGCAAGTGATAGTTCCGGTACCCGTCCCGCTGGCCCCCGATGCGATCGAAAGCCAACTGCCTGGTGTCACTGCTGCTGTCCAGGGCATCGTTCCGGTTCCGGTGTTGGATACGCTGAATGTGGTCGTACCAGCATCTTTTGCCACATCCCTATTATCCGGACTTACAGAAAGCACGGGTTGAACCAGTGTTGCTTCTTGCGTCACCGTCACATCTTTCGGAGAGCCTGTTGCGCCGCTGGCGGTTACCCGAATTGTGGCCGTTCGGGTTGATAAGCTGGTATTCGCTGTGAAGCTGCAAGTGATCGTTCCGGCACCCGCCCCGCTGGCCCCCGATGCGATCGAAAGCCAACTGCCTGATGTCACTGCTGCTGTCCATGGCATCGTTCCGGTTCCGGTGTTGGATACGCTGAATGTGGTCGTACCAGCATCTTTTGTCACAGGTTGATCAGACGGTGCTACCAACAGCGATGGAACCGGCGTTGGTGTTGGCGTTGGTGTTGGTGTTGGTGTTGGTGTCGGTGTTGGTGTTGCTTGTTCACTCGGATCGCCATTAGCTAACCAGAATGCGGCGTAACCGTTGTACCAGTTGGTATAAACACTTTCTTCAGCGTACCATAGAAATGTGTGTATTGAAATTTTCGATCCATCATAGCTGTTGAAATATATGTAAAGCCAACTACCCTCTGTTAGCTGTGGACTGCCACTGGCCAAAACAGTGATATGGCCGCCCTGATTAATCGCAAACCAATCGTTCTGTTTCAATTGATCGGTAGTTTTTCCATTCCAAAAAGATCGAATATCCGGATATTGTGTCGGTGGAAATATCTCCGGATATTTTTCCAAGTCCCTAAATTGATTATAACTGGTGGGAAATTTAGATGTCGGCCGACTACCTAATCTGGCAAGCGTTGCACACTCGCCATCGGCCGGTGGACCATATAGGATAAGGTCAGCACCCGTCGTCCCTTTAGGAAGGTAATACCGGAATAAATCTCCGGGCACATTGCTGCCCTGAAGATTAAGACCGTAGGAAATCACGCCGCTAGGATCAACAGGACAGATAGTTCCCGGTGCTTGCTGACACCGATGTATGGGATCACTTGGATTCCACTGATTCTTAAATCCAGTATAAGTAACACTGTGTAAAAAGCTGTCTGTACAGGGGTACTGGCCATATTTGCCGCCGGCAGACTCTGATGAACAGTAGGATAGTGTAAGCGGAAGCTGATACACAGACTCGTACGCTTCTGCCGCCCGGGATGCTGCTGACATGACACAGCAGAAGAATATCGTAAAGAAAAATATTTTTTTCATAATTATTATCCTTTCCCTTTTCCAGCAGGGAGACTCGTATTATTTCCCGTGCAGCCACTCCATGCATACTCTGGAGAATATTGGCGAACCAGTAAAAGTCAATTTTTCAGCCATTTTGTGGTCATAACCGATTGGATTTATAAACACAATGAACGGATAGAATTTCCAATCTCGGGAAAAACACAAAAATGATCTCTTGTCGAGCATGGAAATCCTACCTTTACCACAGCGAAACATACTCCACACGACTCAGTGCTCAAACAGATATCCAAAATTCAATTTGAAAGAGAATTGAAATCAGTATCTGAACTTAGGTTGAAAAATCAAATAGGCAACCCGATGGGGCTGCCTATTGATAAGCTTAGAACTATCGTGCTGACTTTTGAATTATCACACCACCTTCAAAACTGTTAGCCCAATATGTTCATAAGACGTTAGAATTATTAATTTGTTGAAGTTACAAATTCAGATGAATACTGATATTGCCTCAAAACAGTCCCACCAGGAACATCTGTTACGGCACTGTCTGTCCATGCTCCAGTGCGAATAGACAACCCACTATTGTCCCCACCTACGAAATCAACAACGGTCGGTATAACTGGGGTACCTGCATAGTTAAGAGGCAGTGCAGGCAGCGATTTAGTAAAACCTGCTGTATTGGTTTTTCCAAAACGATACAACACCCACCCGACACTAAAATCAGTGGGTGCGGCCAGAGACATCACTTCATCAACCATATCAGGAGCAGTAGGTGAAGGCGAAAACACGTTTGTTATTGAGTTTTCCTCATTATCATAAACAGTTTTGCCATACTTTACCAGACCATTCACCGGAAAATATGCGCTGCCGGACATTGATACTCTTGAACAGTTTTTAGCGTCGCTGAGTTTGGTTGGGAATGTAAACAGATGAATCGATCCACCATCCACAGAGTTGTTATTAAATGTCATCGCGATGGCATCTTTGTTGAATCCAGCTTCAACTTCTTGCATGGTGTTTCGCGCATTTGCCCCAATAAGTGTCTCAACAGCGGGGTTTAGGTATGCAGTATTGTCGTAGCTTTTCATTGTAAATGCATTATCGTTTGCTTCCCAACCAAGTACGGGAACAGATATCCGATAGGAACCCGAAAGCATATCAACTGTCTGTGCTCCCGTGTAAGGCGTGAAAGCAGCACTTGCATCATAGGCTTCGCTGATCTTAATTTTATCGATCGGCGATTTAAGCCCAAGGTTCGCTGACCACGCTTCAATTACTTCCACATAGCCAACCTGATTACTATCAACGCCTTTGTCACCGGTAGTACCCGTACAAGTTACCGCAGCCAAATACTGACCAGGCACTAACACCGGGCCAGACTTGTCTGTGCTGACCATTCTTGGGCCGCTCGGTCCGTATTCAAGTTTACCTATCCACATGTCTGTCGGAGACAGATAAATCAGGAAGTCCAGAAGCTCCTTGCTGTAAGCGAAACTTCTAACAACAACCTTGGCCACCACGGAGTGTGTCGTGCTGGTATTAACAATTTTGAATTGGGTTTCATATGGGTATTGCCCCCCAGTTGCCATGTAAACCGGAAATACCAGCAAATCACCTTTTCCATTTGGGGCCACTGACACATGATCAGTGTAATTAAATGCCAACGCCCCACCCGCCATTACCAAACATGCCATAACGACAGTCACAGCACCTATAAATCTTTTCATTCTTTCTCCTCCTTCATATTCGTTAAACTTATTATACTGGTGTTTACATCATGTTTCTGTCATCAACCATTGCTCTGTCCTATCCACCCCCTTTCAAAAAAAGCATTTTCCATCAATAGCTTCGACTGGTAACATAAATTACAACCGCATGCAAGAAAATTAATCTTTTTTCAGTTTGCTGCTGGGAATATAAGCGGCTCTCTGGTAACGTGATACCAGTTTTGACCGGCATACACCCATCGGTCAATAATATGTAGTACCAGCACTTCTCCCTTGGCGTTTCGAACCCGCTGCGTCATCTTAATTTCATAATAATACTCACTAATTCGCTGAATATTTATAATTTCCAGATTTTCCAGCGTATTTTTAGCGGCAGCCCTGATAATATTTTCATATCTTGTTCGCCCTACAATCTCCTGAAAAAATGGGGCTTCTTTTTCAAATGAGTTCTCGCGGTTACTGCTGTATCTCAGTGTCCAGTAATCAATAAAAGAATGTTTAAGGGCATCGCCAGGCCAAAACGTTTCGATGCCACCCGGCAAACCCTGTATCGCAGGAGCATAATCTACATGAATTTGATTGTGACGTCCGATGATGGAACAGGAACATACGCAAAAAAGAATGGCTGTCAGTATTATCACAAAAATCCACTTTATCCGCCTCAAATCAACCTTCTCCTTGTTTCTCAATGATCTTGACACGGTATTTTACCTTAAGCCTGTCTTCTGCTTCGGACAGAATACGTTTTTTTTGGGCATCGACAATAACCGCTCTGATCTTTTTTTTCACATCCGCATCCATTGGAGCTATCGTCATTCCAAGGGTTGGTTCGGCATCGGTTGCAAAACGTTCCTGAAAAGAGCGGTAATATGACTCAATCGCCAGATCACTGACCGGATACGATTCCATAATATGCTTAATGTAAAGCGCTTGCAGTTTCAACTGGAATTCGGCAGACCGTTTACCCATGGATGGAACCTCAACATCCTTATCCAATTCGAGAACAGTGGCCTCCCTAACAAAAAGTTTGATTTTCAGGGCAGCTTTTTTATATTCTTCTTCAGTCGTTCGGACAGGTGTTTTCTCATAATATTCCCTGAGCAGCGCCACGTCATCTTGAGTCAGCTCAAATCCATCTCCAACAGCAATGATGACCACGCCATCTGACTCAGCACAGTAGGCCATCGTCATCATCGACATCCAAAAGACCACTGAAAAAACCAACATCATGGCTGACAACCGCCCCACATTTCGAACATTCACACCTATAACCCCCACACCTATAACCCCATGATCATTGGCATTCATTAATAATGATGATCGATAAAAAAGACTCTTTCTTCTCTAATATCGGATGGCAAAGATTTTTGCAAGCAAAAACATTCATCAAATGAGATGACGCAAATTATCTGACTCCGCGAGCCTGCTGAAAAAAATTTGTATCTGATTCACTGGCGGAAAAACTGAATATAACCATAAATTTTATCCGGTTTTCGTTTTAATATTCCATATGCATAATAATTGCAATTCATAAATATCAATTGAGATTGATTCGATTTTATCTGCCAATAAACGGGTATGCTGTTTGAAAGAGAGTTTGAAAATTCGGGTACCGAATATGGATCAGTTTTCCGGCGGTTTCTCTGTTTTTTGAGGATGTTGTGACTGCTGAATAATTTTTGCCATGTTCGCCCGCAATTCCTCGGAATTTGGCCTCAACTTGAGAGCAGTGACAAGACTCTGCATTGATTCATTTAATCGACCCTGAGAATAAAGGACTGCGCCCAGATTGGCCAGCGCCTCCACTGACGAGGAATTGATTTTCAGGACTTCCCTGAATTTTTTTTCCGCCTGTTTGTTATCCCCTGATCTCATGTACGCTACCCCCATATTGGTATGCGCTTCAATAAACATGGGATTTTTCTGAACAGCCTTTTCATAACTATCTACTGCATCATTTAGTCTGTTGTCAGCAAGCTGTGAATTGCCCATGCTCAGATAAACTTCATCGTTTTGAGGATCCAATCGTATTGATTCAGCATAATGATCAATTGCCTGGGCATATCGTTGAAGGGTATGTAACAGCACTCCGATTCGGTGATGAAGAATCGGAGTGTCAGGATCAATGTTGATGGCATTGGAATACTGCTGCACCGCATTTTCATAGTCGCCTGTATTGGCATAAGCAACCGCCAGATTCAGATTGGCATCCATATACCCCGGTCGATACTGAACCGCCTGCAGAAAATATTTAATCGCCTCTTTTTCTTTTTTTTGGGACGCAAGCGCAACTCCCAGATTATTCAGAGCCAATGGATAATCGGACTTATAAAACAATGCTTTCTGTAACAATTTTATGGCGTCATCAGCTTTCCCCATCCGCCCCAACAGCGCTCCTTTATTGGATAACGCAAAATAATAATCCGGTTTCAACTGAATAGCCTTGTCATAATATGAAATGGCCGTTTCCGTTTTTCCGTCCTGTTCAAGCGCATAAGCAAGGTTGGTGATTCCCCGATAATTGGATGGAGCTTTCCTGACCACGTCTGACCACAAAAAAACCGCATTCTTCCATATTTCGTTACGCTGATATGTGGCGACTGCCAGAGACATAACAATTGTCACAGATACGCCATAAACCCAAAAGCGATGTGCAGATAGCCCAAGAAAAATACCATAACTCATAATAAGGGAAAACCCGAACATGGGCAGATACAGCCTGTGTTCAAACAGTGCATCTTTAATGGGGAAAATGCTGGATTCGACGGAAAGGGTAATAAAAAACCACAAAATACCGACAAACAGAACAGGTCGTTTATTCCGGTTCCGCCAGGCGGCGACAAATATCCCCACAAGAAAAACAAAGAGATAAGCCGTAGCCCCATCGAAAAAACCATTTTTAAAATCATACTGATAATCCAGGTTCTGCTGCATGGGTATAAACAGCAAGCGGATATAGATTGCGATTACATTAAACTGCGAGCATAAATAATGCCATCTGCTGACCTGCTTGGTTTCACGTGCGGCTTCCGAAACATCTTCCAGAAATGTACCGAACTGGATGTCATGGCGAAACAACCCAATATTGTACGCATAAAATAATCCACACAGTAAAACCCCAGGAAGGATGAAGCCTATTTTATTTTTCCAGCCCTGCCAGGTTTTATCATAAATGGCATATTCAACCAACAGAATCGCCATGGGCAGGCTGGCGGAATTCTGTTTGCTTAAAAACGCCAGCAGGCCACAAACAAACGATACCAAGAAAAATCCACAGCAAGCAACCAGTTTTCCGGCGAATTTTGCATCCCTGGCGATAATGTAACTCAGCACCGATCCCAGATAAAAAAAAGCGGCCATTGCAGTATATCGCTGTGCAACGTAGGTCACCGCCTGTGTTTGAAGGGGATGTGCGATAAAAATCAGCGCGGCAAAAAGTGCAGCGAGGTAACTATTTGGGTTGTCCGCCCCTGACAGTTTTCGAAACATTATCCTGGACAGAAAAAAAACCAGAACACCATTTGCAATATGGATGAAAAGATTGACGAGATGATAACCAAACACCCGGAGCTTGCCGAAATGATAATTCAGAGCAAAGGTAAAATCAACCAAAGGTCTTGGCGATCGCAACACATCCGGCGTATAAAAATTACGCGTATCTCTGATTTTGGCGTTTTGCTGAATTGTGTGCTGATCGTCAAAGACGAATGGCGCATCAAAAGTATTGCTGTAAATCACCGCCGCCGTTAAACAGATCAGAGATAACACCAGCCCATAATGCCACCATCGAGAGATACAATTATTAAAACTTTGATTTATTAAATGCATATATGATTTCATGGATTGTGTGAAACCTTTAAAATAAGCCTATTTTTTTTGATTCCCACCAGCCTGCAGATCTGCGACCTTCTGGGAAAACTCCCGGGTGATTTGATCCGCCTGACTTCTGTTTTTGATGACATGGGGAGTAATCATGAAGATCAGCTCAATTTTCTGGTTCTCTTTTTTCATCCCGCCGAATAAGTACCCCAGAACCGGAATGTCCTTCAGAAAGGGAATCCCGGACTGGCTGGTATTCTTCTTGGACTTCATCAAACCGGCCATGACCACAGTCTGGTTGTCCTCCACCACCAGAGATGTTTCGGCTCTTCGCGTCAGGAAGGTATAATTATTGAGTTCAATTATGAAAGTGCCGATATCGCTGACTTCCTGGATCAACTCCATTTTGACCAGCCCGCTGGAATTGATGTGCGGCTTTACTGTAAGCAGAATTCCGGTTTTCCGGTATTGGACAGTGTTGGTTACGCTGTTGGTGTTTATGGTGCTGGTCACTGTTCCTGTGACCGTCGGAACATCTTCGCCCACTTCAATGATGGCTTCCGTGTTGTCCAGCGCCAGAATATTGGGGGACGACAGAATGTTGACATCCCCGTCGCTTCCCAATGCAAATACCAGGCCCCTTAAAAAATCCACGGGATCATAGACGGTCAAAAAAAAGCCGGCGGCGCTTCCCAGCGGCGTGTTGATGTTCCTTTTGTAAGTGGAGTCCAACGCTCCCTGAGTGGTGTAATCGCCGCCGCTTCCGCCAAGCGAGCCGATGTTTTTGTTCAGAAACCATTCGATGCCGTAATCAAGTTTGCCGTTGAGGGAAATTTCCGCCACCAGAACGTTGATCAGCACTTGGCGGGGCTGAATATCCAGTTGCTTCAGGATGGTCAGAACCCGTTTATAGTCCCGGTTGCTGGCCTTGAAGACAATGGCGTTATTGGCTTCATCCGGAATAATTTCAACATTTCCGGCAAAGTCATCATCTCCGGTGGTTTTTCCGGCGCCTGCCGCCGTTGGCCTGACGATGGTTTGCTTGGACTGGGAAGGCGTGGTAGTCCTTTGCTGTGAAGACGTGGAACTCTGCGCCCCAATGCCTCCACTGGCGGAACCGGAGCCGGAACCGGAACCGGAACTGCCCATTCTGGACTTGGAGCCTGTGGATTTGCCAGTTGAGGAGGTTGCGGATTTGGAAGATCGAGCTGTACCAGTTTTCCCCAGAAAAACCTGCGAAAGCACATCTGCAAGATCCAATGCCGACGCGTTTTCAACAAAATACACAAACACATTGGTTTCGGAATCGGCTACATGATCCATAGCGGAGAGCCAGTCCTGAACCAGCGTGAGAATGGAAGGCCACCTGGTAACCACAAGAATGGAATTCATGCTCTTGATGGGAAATATTTCAAAGCTTCCCTCCACAGCGCCCTGCCTTTTGTAGATACCTCCGGCCTGCAACACGCTATCCAGATCTGCTGCAATAATTGCAGCATCCACTTCCTTTACCGGAAATATCTGCCACGAAAGATCTGCAAAATATTCAATGTCGATCACCCCCAGAATGGAGACCGCTCTGGAAATGTTGTCCGCAGTATCGGTGATCAGAAGGGCGTTGTTCACCGTATCCTGCACTACCGAAGCACCTTTGGACAGAAATGGTGTCACATTGGTTGCAGCCGTAGCCGCAGCCACATAGCGCAGCCGGATCAGCCGGGTGACATCCCCGACCAAACCCGCTTCATCCAAAACTGTCACAGGCGCATTTGCAGATCCCGAACTGTTTGCTCTTGGAAGAATCTTATAAATATTGCCCGAACCGCGGACAATCGACAGATTGTTCAACTGAAGGGCCTCATTGAACGTGTTGATAAACTGATCCTTGGTATAATCACCGGTGATGTGAAAGGAAACCGTCGATTTGAGGGTTGGATCCACTATGTAACTGAGGCCAAAGAGATCATAAAGCGTCAGGTCCAGAACTTCATAAAGGTCTGCGTTATCAAAAGCCAGCTCAACATGAACCACAGTTGCCGTCTCTTTTTTGTCTTTGAGTGACTTTTGCCCAAGGACCGTCGGCTGTGTGGGACTGGCGATATGTTTTGAGGGCGCTGCCTTGCTTTCGCTGATTCCGGCTTTTTCCGGACGACCGGACGGGATATTCTCCTCAGCTTTTTTGTCTTCTCCGTCTGCTGATGCCTTTTCCTCCGGAATCTTGACGCGAACAAAAGGATTTTCCCCATCGGCATTTTCCGGAGATGTGTAAGGTTTTTGCCACAGTTTAGAACCGCAGCCGGCAGTCCCCAAAGCCAGCAAAATCAAACATGCAGCCATCCAGACCCATGCACTACGGACTTTGGTTTCATCTATTTTTTGCATGTATTCCTCTTTGTTATTCTCATGGCTTGATGCCTTCCATTTGAAGCGTTGCGATCTGAAGAGATATCTGCAGATCAGCGTCCTTTTTCCGGCGATAAGATACCGAGAACCGTTCGACCCGTATCACCTTATTTAACATTTCCAGATATTCCAGCATATACGAAACCCCCTGCATTCCGGTTTCAATCTGCAGCTCCACCCGGCTGATGGGGTGCTCCCGCCATTTGAACGCAGGCAGATCCTTGTAAGCCTTGATGGGTATCGTGTTTTTATCCAGAAACTGCTGCAGGATCGACTGAGTGCTGGCACTGAGCTCTTCTATTGTTTTGCCGTCAATTTTCAAAACGTCGAACCTGGCCATTTCCTTTTCAATGGCTTTATGAGACTCGATAAACTCGGTAACTTCTTTCATGTCCAGGATGGACCGGTCGCGTTCCCGCATCAGCCTTTCCAGCTCCATTGACAGATCGCTTTTCGCTTCCTGAAGGGGATCACAGACCTGCGCCCACCAGATCAATATTCCGCAAATCAACCCAATCAGACCAAAAACCACCTGACGCTTTCGTTTTTGTCCCAGATATAGTTTCATGGACTTGCTTCCACATCTTTCAGACGGAGGGTCAAACTGAATTGTTCCACTCCTGATGGCGCGCGACTGACCGATCCGGCCAGCTTTACCTGTTCAAACAGGGGGGAGGTTCTTAACGACTCCACAAATTTTAACGCATCCCGGCTCTGCCCCTGAAGGGTCATCTCGGCCCCCTGAATGTTGGATCTGGAAAACCATGTCCCTTCAGGAATAAGTTTGGCGATTTCGTTGAAGCAGGAAAACAGGCGGGGCCGCAGCCGGATGAAATCATCGATGTCAGCAGACAACGATTCCGTTTTTTTCAGTACATCGCGGACTTTCTCAAGCGGGCGAACTTTCTGTTGAACCTGCTGAACCTCATCTTTCATTTCCGCAACCGATTGTTTCCCGCGTCCGACAGCATGATTCAGGTTAACTGTCCACAAGGCCAGAAGCACTGACAGCACACAGAAGGCCGGAACAAACAATTTCCAGGGACGAAATACCTGTACCCGGGAAAGGCTCCCATTCAGAAAAATCCGCTGCTTCCCGGACAAAGCCACGGACAGGGCCGCAACCCCTAAATTCTGCTGAATGGAAGGAAGCCATGACAGTTTGTTTTGCGGCGGAACGGGAAGCGAGAAACAATTGTCTGAATGCTCCAAGCCATACAGACTGTCGGCAGGCAGGTTAAATCTGGCCAACACCGATTCCATTCCAGCGGCAGCCTCGTCGGGTGTCCAGGCATTTTGCAGAGACATCGAATACACACAGCCTGCCTGGTGATAAATGGCCAGTTCACCGGATGAGTTTTCATGGGGAATTACGAAAGCCATTGGCATTGCATATTGCTGATGGCTGAGCCAAGCGCCGATTCCCAGAGAAAGGGGGAAAAGACCTGACAGGGATTTTTCATGCCCGGTCTCCCTGAAAATATCCAGTACAGGCAAAATCTCTCTGCGAAGGGCATAGATCACCAAGGCATTGACTTTTCCATCCGGCATCCGGCAAAAATAGATATCGTGGAAAATATCATCCAACTGCAAATGGCAGGTAACCGGCAGCATGCTTTGAACCGACATCAGCGCATCTTCCATCGGCACGGGCGGCAATTGAATGTCCCGAATGAAGAACCGGCTGCGGGGAAGCGCCAGAAAGAACCGCCGGCCCGGCTTTGGTGAAACACGCTGAAGCAATTCGCGAAGCGTTGCCGGGGCCTGGCCTGGAATAACGCCAAACGGCTCCATGGATGAACCCGAAATCGCCGAAGCCCACGACGAAACCGTCCTGATGGCCCCGCAGTAGTGCAGCACATCCTTTTCCAGATAAATTCCGACAAGTTCTTTGATAACCATAGTGTTTGACCGTTCGGCGCTTAAGACCGTTTTTTTCCCCTGGCCTCAAGCCCCCTGGCCTCGGACTCAAGTTCGATCAGCCTGTCAAATCCAGCTTCGGCTACCCCCATAAATTGCAGGCTATCCACAACCGCAAGACGGCCTGATTCCTTTGTCATAATAATATTCATATATAAATAACCCGTTTCAGATCCTGGCGCCAGCACGCTGATGCGTTTGCTTTCACCTGGATAAATTGTAAATCCCTCGGAAAGCGCTGTCTGAGCCTTTTCTTTCTCTGGCTGAACAAAAAGGCTGCTCAGATCCGCCTCAATCAATTGAAGAGGATCAGCCCAGAACCGCTCCGGAGTTACCCCCATGACTAGAAGAAGCTCGGACATCACACTGAATGGCCCGTTTGCCGGTCTATAAGCCAGACCCTTGGCTTTATAGTCTTTTTCTTCTGCACCCTGCATCCGACTTAAGCTGTCCGTATCCCGCCAGTCCAGAATGCAGTCTGAAACCGCATCCGACTCCCGCTGAAAATTATCACCCATCATCAGGGATAGTTTTTGCTTGATTTCGCCGTCAGCGACCGTATTCAGGTTGATTCGCTGCGATTCCTTGTCCACCCGGACCCACAGCGCCGTGTCATCCGGAAACAGCCTGAACCAACGACCATCCTTACCTGCGCCATCCGAAAGAGGCCAGGCATCGGTTGAAAAAAGTTTAACCACCGAAGAAACCGCCTGTCTTTGCCGAAAAGCTGTCCAGGCATTCTGAGCAATGTCCGCCTTTTCCCGGTTGTGCCCCAAGTATTGTCCTGTCAGAAAACTGATCAGAACCAGCATCCATAGTATCATTACCAGTACGCTGCCTGCTGATCTCAGAACCACAGATTCACACAGATATACACAGATATACTGCAAAAGGGCATAATCCGTACTTTCCTTATGCTCCCTCTCCCAGCGGGGGAGGGTTGGGGTGGGGGTTCGTTCGTTTTTCAGCCATATATCGCCTGGCCTCTGTCGCTTTGGGGTCACTAACCGCCGACAGAACCTGCTAACCGTTGATCGCCAATCCGATAAAACCATCTGAAACTCCTGGATCTTGCACCTTCCTCAATGGTCATTTCCAGCATCAGGCCGAAAGGGGCGCCAACAGATTCTGCACCACAATCCCAATTTTTCCGCCACTGCTTGGTATCATCTGGATCATACAGAGGTTCAGCGGTATAAGCCAGCCTGAAATCGGAAATTCCCTGAATCTGACTGATTGGAAGCCCTTCTCCCGCCGTTTTTGATCCTAAACCACGGTTGTTAGTTATGTCTAAGTCATCTAGCCTAGTCACAGACTGCTGATAGATAAAAAGCATTTTCTGTTCGGGGTCAAACTGATATCTGACCCATAACATTCCTTGAAGCAAGGCGCCCTGGGGCGAATATGCTGTAATAAAAGACAATGAATTTTCTCCGCCGCAGAAATAAACGGACGGGTTGATCCTTGCCTGGCCCAGCACCTGTCTGACCACCCTGGCCGCAAGCTGCCTTTCCAAAAGCGCTGGCAGAGCAGCCTGGATTTGCCGGGACTCTCCTTCATCGGACCCACGTTCCCACGCCTGAATCGCCAACCTAAAGGCCGTCGCCGCAATCACGGTAACCACCGCAACCAGCGCCATGGCAACCAGCAGTTCCAGAAGGGTAAACCCCCTGGAAATATGAATCCGCTTCACTTGTTCACCTGATCGTTTACTGCCGAATCCACTGTTTCACGCAAAATGCTTTTTCCCGACGATCTGTTTCATGAAAAAGACACAACGTCAACTCAAACATGGCCGGAACCTGAAAAATATCGCGCTTGTCGCCAGTATCAATCTCCAGGGGCAAGGATGAAATCGTATAGCGCCATCCGACTTCTCCATCAATTATAGCACTGATCGCCCTGCCTTTCAGCGCATTGTCCATCAAGGCGGGATTGGCCAGAAGGTTTCCCGCCAACCGAACAGCCTGCAGAGTTTCATCGGCCTTGAGAGAAATCCTCCGGGAGCTGGAAAGCGCCTGGAAAATGGCGCTCAAAGATATCCCCAGGATTATCAGGGCGACCAACACCTCAATCAAAGTAAACCCGCTTTGTCTGTTTTTCATAGGCTTATACAGGTGTTACCAGGCCGGTCAGGATATCCACACGAAAAACAAAAAAAGGCTGCCCATAAGCTGAAAGCGTTATTTCTCCACCGCTTGAACTGCCATCCGGATAAAAATACACCCCGTAAATATCCGCATCGATTTGGGCGATCCCTTGCGCCTCAATCAGCACTTTTTCCGGTATTTCCAAGCTGGCTGCACCACCCTCGACCCAGCAGAGACGATCCGCCGATGAGATATGAAACGCTACCGGCCGGCTGGATGCCATGGACATACGCCTGGCTTTTTTGACAAGGGTGACCATTTCCTGTGCAAACAGTTTTCCCTGTTTCTGTTCTGCAGAGCGGCCCACACTCAGATAGACCAGTGAGCCTGAAACAGCAATCAGAACCATGACCACCAGGATTTCAATTAATGTAAAGCCGCGGGAGTTCATTAGAATTCGATGTCGTTGATGCCAAAGATTGCCGTAAGCATGGAAATAACCACTCCGCCAATGACAAGGCCCATCAACAGAATGGCGATCGGCTCCAGCAGCGACAGCAGCGACTTGATTTTGGACTGAACACGGGCATCCAGATCGTCTGAAACCGAAATCAGCATTTCCCCGATCTTTCCGGTTTCCTCGCCCAGCGCGACCATCTGAACCGCCATGGCCGGGAAAATGCTCTGTTCCTTCATAAGCGTACTGACGCGCTTGCCTTCCTTGACCTGCCTGAATATCTGTTCGGCCGCAAACTTTACCACCACATTACTCACGACTTCACGCACGATGGAAAGAGCCTTTAGCAGCGGCACCCCGCTTTGCACCAGAGTCCCAAGAGTCCGGGTAAAGCGGCCGACCTGAATATCCATTATAAGACTTCCCATCAGCGGAAGTCTTATCCATATCCTGTCTAATCGATCTTTGCCATTGGCGGTTCCGGAAAAACGCCACAACCCCAAGGCTATCGAAACGCTGCTCAGGATCATAGCCCACCACCAGGTACGCAAAAACTGGCTGAGCTGTATCAGAAGCAAGGTGCTTGCCGGAATTTTCTGCCCCAGATCCGTAAATATCGCAGCAAAACGGGGCACTACGACCCCCATGATGACCCCAACGGAAACCATGCCGATCATCATGAGAATCGCCGGATAAATGGAACTGGAAATGATGAATTTCTTGATTTCTTCGGTTCGTTCCATGAACCCTGCCAATTTTTCCATCACTTGAGGCAGGATGCCGCCCATTTCGCCAACCCGCACCATATTGGTGTACAAATCGCTGAAATCTTCAGTTTTGACTGCCATCGCATCGGAAAGGCTCTTGCCACCCTGAAGGGATTCCTTTAAATACTGGGCCATGGCCAAGAGCGGCTTGCCTTCGCTGGTCTGGATAATGATGGTCAGGGACCGATCCATCGGAAGGCCGGATTTCATCAGATGCGCCATCTCGCGGGTAATCAGCAGCAACTCCTTGCTGTTAAGACTGCGTCCGGATCGCTTCAGCAGAGACTTCCGCCGGGACGGGCTCCCATCAATCCACCTGACCAGCATCAACCCCTTTGTCTGAAGCGTCAAAATCAGGTCGTCTTTGGTGTTGGCTTCACTGCTGTCGGTGATCCGTCTGCCTTCAGCATTCATGGCTTCATAAGAAAAACGTGGCATCAGCGGGTTACCCTCAACACTTCCTCATAAGTAGTGACACCATTTTTGACCTTGTCCATGCCGTCCATTCTTAAAGAAATCATGCCGTTTTGCATCGCCGCCCGGAATATTTCATTGCGGTCCGATCCCCGAACAATTTCACGCTGAATGACTTCATCAACCGGCAAAAACTCATAGATTCCGAGCCGTCCCCGGTACCCTGAGCCTGCGCATTCCTTGCAGCCCATTCCCCTGGTATATGTCGGAGCAAGTTCATCCGGAGGCAGATCCAGTTCCCGAGCCAGCAGCAGCCGTTCGTCATCTGCAAGGTGAAACGTTTTCTTGCACTGCGGACAAACTCTTCGAACCAGCCGCTGAGCCAGGACGGCTACAACAGAAGAGGCGATAAGAAAACGTTCAACGCCCATATCTTCCAGCCGGGTAATAGCGCCCGCTGCATCATTGGTGTGAAGCGTGGAAAACACAACATGGCCGGTAAGAGCTGCCTGAATCGCAATTTCGGCCGTTTCCAGATCCCTGATTTCGCCGATAAGCATTACGTCCGGGTCCTGGCGAAGAAAAGTTCTCAGGGTATGGGCGAATGTCAGGCCGATATTGGGTTGCACCTGAACCTGATTGACCCCGTCCATCTGATATTCCACTGGATCTTCAACGGTCACGATTTTTTTATCCGGCGAATTGATGGTGTTCAGGGCTGAATACAGGGTGGTAGTCTTGCCGGAGCCTGTAGGCCCTGTAACCAGAATCATGCCATAAGGCAGGGATATCGTGGATCTGAATTTATCCCGAATCGACTCCGGAAATCCCAGGGTATCCATATCCAGCTCTACATTTTCTTTGTGGAGCAACCTCAGTACCAGGCTTTCGCCAAAATGGGTCGGAAGCGAGGATACACGAATATCAATATCTTCACGACCTATTTTAAACTTGATTCGACCATCTTGAGGCAGCCGCATTTCCGCAATATCCATTTTGGCCATAAGTTTGACCCGGGAATTGATGGCGGCCTTGAGCTTGACGGCAATGGCGTTTTGATCGTTCAACACACCATCAATACGATATCGCACCTGAACATGGAGCTTTCTGGGCTCGATATGGATATCGGATGCACCAACTTCCAGCGCTTTGGCGATCAGATGGTTCACCAATCGGATGACCGGGGCTTCGGAGGCCATGTCCTTTAAATGCTCCGGACTGTCCCAAAGCTGATCTTCCAGACTCACATCCAAATCATCGGCTCTTTCACCCGATGTCATATCAGCTTCGGCTTCATACCAGCGATAAACAAACTGGGAAATAGTCTCTTCCGAAGACCGGCGGATATTCAGAGCCTTGTCGTAGGCCCGCTCAATGACCTCGCGGGTGATAAAATCCAGCGGATCAGCCATTGCCACAAGCACCTTGCCATTGGAATCATCCAGGGGAATAAACCGGAAGCGCTTCATGTAGTGCGATTTGAATGGATTTAACGCCGGCGGGTTTTCCGGAAAACCACTTTCTTCAAGCTCCGGGAAATCCGCAAACACCGGCAACTCAGGGCAGGCGCAGACCGGAACACCCCCTTCCGGCGGAAGCCTTCGGAATCGCTTGATGAGCGTCTGTTTTATATTGTCGAAGGAAGTATTCAACACTACTGCCAGCTTACGATGTTGCTGTCTCCACCTGCCGAACCGTCCGGCCCGTGGCTGACCAGATCATAAGGCCCATGCTCCCCCGGACTCGTATAAACATACGGCCGACCCCAAGGATCCTGCGGAATCTGTTTGGGCAGATAAGGACCTTCCCAGTTGGCCAGTGCGCCTGGTTTGGATCTTAACGCTTCAAGACCTTCCGAGGTTGTAGGATAACGGCCATTGTCCAGACGAAACTCATCCAGAGCCGATCCAAAGAGTTCAATCTGGGTTTTGGCGGTTTTCAGCTTGGCTTTGTCCACTTTTCCGAAAAATTTCGGCGCCACCAGGGCGGAAAGCAGCCCCAGAATAATAATAACAACCAGAAGTTCGATCAAGGTAAAGCCTTGCTGTTTCCGGTGTCTGTCAGTATTCATTTTTCCCTCCAAATGTTGTAACTACTCAGGTTTTCTGGCTGAAGGCCACAAGCCGTCATGTAAAGCAATAATCAAGCCATTTACAAATCACATGCTTCGTTCTGATGGCAAAACATGACGGTTAGACTGAAGATGATGTATTCAGAATTGTTTTGAAATAGGCGATTGTCCGTTCCAGACCTTCTTCCAGATTCACTTTCGGAGTCCATTTCAGTTTTTCCGCGGCCAGCGAGATATCGGGTTTACGCTGAAGCGGGTCATCCTGGGGAAGGGGCTGAAATATGATTCCGGAGCGCGACCCTGTCAAGCGTATGATTTTTTCAGCCAGCTCCAAAATGGTGAACTCACCCGGATTGCCCAAATTTACCGGACCGACAAAATCATCCGGCCCCTGCATCATCATGACCATTCCCTCAATCAAATCATCAACATAACAAAAACTTCGGGTTTGAGAGCCATCCCCGAACACCGTTATGTCCTGATGCGAAAGGGCCTGAACAATAAAATTGCTCACCACCCTGCCGTCATTGGGATGCATCCGGGGACCGTATGTGTTAAAGATTCGAATCACCCGTATATTGACACGATTCTGACGATAGTAATCAAAGAACAAGGTTTCTGCACATCGTTTCCCTTCATCGTAGCAGGAACGCAGACCGATGGGGTTCACATTACCCCAGTAAGCTTCGGACTGCGGATGCACCGCTGGATCGCCATACACTTCGCTGGTTGAGGCCTGAAGGATTTTGGCTTTTACCCGTTTAGCCAAACCCAGCATGTGAATGGCGCCCATGATGCAGGTTTTTACTGTTTTCACCGGGTTGTACTGATAATGGACCGGAGAGGCAGGACAAGCCAGATTATATATTTCATCAACCTCAAGAAAAATAGGCTGAGCCAAATCATGACGAATCAGCTCAAAATTCGGTTTGGCATACAGATGCGTTATATTATGCTTAGTCCCTGTATAAAAATTATCCAGGCAAAGGACATCATGACCTTCCTCAACCAGACGGTCACACAGGTGAGATCCCAGGAAACCAGCCCCGCCGGTAACCAGAATACGTTTGTTTAGACTCAGCGCCATTAGCTTCACTCCGGTTTGTAAATATTATTTCCTATTCTCGCTCTCAACTGTGGACATCCAGGATGCAGCCCCGATTTCTGGATATAAAATATCCAGTCAAGGGACACGGCTTTATACTGTCAACGGTCGTAATCTGAACTTTTGAACCCCCACCCC